>Ga0306869_1000111_pt1 | contig 48589 bp, 50 predicted proteins | sample AntRauTorckE6833_FD_190421 | JGI IMG/M metagenome (GOLD analysis project Ga0306869, IMG submission 190421) | Saline lake microbial communities from Rauer Islands, Antarctica - Metagenome Torckler E6 #833 (v2) (version 2) | ecosystem: Environmental > Aquatic > Non-marine Saline and Alkaline >... | reverse complement strand
ATGCTAAGGAAAATCATGGCATGAGGTATACTCAAGAATATGGAAAAGCCCGGATGAAAATGAAAGTTGGGCTTACTTTTGCGTGCATGAATCTTAAGAAACTGGCAAAAATGAAGAAAAAAGAAGGTCTATTAGGTCCTTTATCTCCTGTTTTTTCTAGATTATCTTTACTATTTAATTTTAGTATTAATTTATCAAAATTAAGCGCATTAAGCTTTGCTGCCTAATGCGCTTTGTCTATAATCTGAAATGCCCTCAATTTTGAGGGCATTTTCTAATTCCTATATATTTATTTTTATTATCTTATTCTTCTTTTTGTTTTCTTTCCTCAATAATCTTTTCACTTATTTCTTCGGGAACTCTTTCATAATTTGAAAATTCCATAGTAAAATATCCATAACCACCAGTAATAGATTTTAAATCTGTTGCATAGTTGAATAACTCACTTTCAGGTACTTTAGCTATAATTTTTTGGGTGCCATTTTGTGGTTCCATACCTGAGATTTTACCTCTTCTAGAGTTTAAATCTCCCATGATATCACCCATAAATGACTCGGGCACAACAACTTTAATATCCATAATTGGTTCTAATAGAACAGGCATAGCCTTTTGCATTGCCTGTTTAAATGCTTTAGAAGCAGCTATTTTAAAAGCCATTTCAGATGAATCAACATCATGATATGAACCATCATAAACAGTAGCTTTAAAGTCAACTACCGGATATTTTGCTAATATTCCTTCATCTTTTGTTTCTAAAATCCCCTTTTCAACTGCTGGTATATAATTGCTTGGAATAGCTCCACCAAAAATTTCTTCATCAAATTCAAAACCCTTACCTCCTGGTAAAGGTTCAAATCTAATCATTACATGTCCGTATTGTCCTCTACCACCGGACTGTTTTTTGTATTTTTCTTCAACAGAAACTTTCTTTCTGATTGTTTCTTTGTATTCTACTTTAGGTTCAACAAGATTAAAACCTACATCAAACTTTCTTTTACAAATATCATTAACAACTGATAAGTGTACTGTTCCCATTCCTGTAACTAATAATTGTTTTGTTGCTTTGTTGTAATCCACCTTAAATGTTGGATCTTCAAGAGAATATCTATGAATAGCTGAAGACATTTTCTCATTGTCTGCTCCATCAGCTGGTACTGCTGCTTTAGTTAACATTGGGACCGGGAATTTGATCGGTTTCATTTTAACATTTAGCTTATCTTTAGTTATTGTGTCAGATGTTTCAAGTTCATCCAACTTTGCTACAGCACCAATATCTCCAGCAATTAATGTATCTACTTGATCTTGTTCTGAACCATTTAGTTTGTATAATTTACTTACTCGAAAGCTATCTTTTAACCTAGGAACATAAATCTCTTCACCCTTTTCAATACTACCTGAAAAGACTCTAAATATTGCTAATTTTCCTATATAAGGGTCAACCATGCTTTTTCCTACCATACCGATAAATGGTCCTTCTTTGCTAACATCATATTCTTTTTCTTGATCTTCTTCAATTACATCAATGCCATCTTTATCAGCAGGTGAAGGTGCTAATTTGAGCAAATATTTCATTAATTTATTAACTCCTGAATTAAGTAAAGCAGAACCAGAAAAAACAGGTATAATACTATTACTTAAAACACCTTTTAGTAATGCTTGGTTCATCTCTTTATCAGTTATATCTTCATCTTCTAAGTATTTCAACATTAAATCTTCATCTAATTCAACAATTGATTCCATTAATTCAAGTTGATATTCTTCCAGTAATTCTTGCTGCTGGTCATCTAACTTACTTTTTATTTCTTTACCATCTTTAAATTCTATATACTCTTCTTTTAATAAATCAATAACACCTTTATAATCATCACCTTCTTTATAAGGGATGGTAATTGGTAATAATGATTCTTCAAAATTTTCATTAAGCTCATCAATAACTTCTGTAAATGTGGTTCCTTCCTCATCGAATTTATTTATAAATATGAATCTAGAATTGCTATTACTTACAGCTATATCCCAAACATAATTAGTATTTACTTCTACTCCTGAGTCGGCGTTAATTAAAAGAACTGATGTTTCAACCATTCTTGTTGCACTGGCAACTTCTCCTCTAAAATCAGCATATCCTGGTGTATCAATTAAATTCAACTGTTTATTTTGCCATTCAAAGGAAAAATATGAACTGTTAATTGAGTATTTGTGTTCCTTCTCTTCTGGAATAAAGTCAGACTTTGTACTACCTTCACTAACATTTCCTCTTTGTTCGATTTTTCCCGCGTTAAATAAGACATCTTCTGCTAATGTTGTCTTTCCCGCACCTCCATGGGAAATAAATGAGAAATTTTTGATATCTTTTGTCTTATAATTACTCAAATTTTTACACCAACCTTCCTAATTCTTATATTAAATCTACTAATCATACTCTTTTTTAATTCTATGTTTCATACTATAAATCCTGCCTAGAATTGATAATTATTTTTATTATTCAGTAAATTTTAAAAATTTTCAAATTTATTATGAAAAGCAATCTCTTCTAAATCTTTTCTGGCAGGTCTTCTTTCTTCATCCTTTTTTTGTTTATCAGATAAGGCATCTTTAATCTCTTTGGAATGTTTTCCTACAATTACTAGAGTTATTAATCGATATTCTTCTGGTATTTCCATAACTTCTTTTGCTTTTTTAGGACTATATCCTGCAATAGGGTGGGCTACTAATCCTAATTCTGTTGCTCGTAATACTAGCATTGAAGTAGCTAAACCTACATCAAATAAATGATATTCTCTATCTTTAATAACACAATCGTCTTCCTTTTTTGAAAACACTCCTATAACCATAGAAGCATTTTTAGCCCATCCATTTCCATCAGATAGAGAATCAAAAACTTTTTCTAACCTTTCTTTGTCATATACAAAGACATATTTCCAGGGTTGTTTGTTAAAACATGATGGAGCAAGTGAAGCAGATTCTACTAAATCCTCAATTAACTCATCAGTAATTTCAACAGGATCTAAAGAACGATATGCTCTCCTCATTTCAATAGCTTTTTTAACATTCATTATTTAAGAGTCCCCCTTTTTTATTTTATCTCCTACATTTTTGCCTAATTGATAAGCCTTCATTAAATTTTCCTCTGTAGGAGCATATTGATTATTTATGATAGGTTCTAAAACATTAATATTACACTCATCACCAAACTCCTTCATTCGTTCTAACGAACCACCACTCCAACTAAAAGTACCTATAAAGCCAAAGTTTCGTTTTTGAATACCTCTGTTTTCTAAATCTTCAATTAAAGAAAGCACTGGTGGGAAAAGTCCGTTATTATAGCTGCAGCTTGCGACAATAGCGCCTTTATATTTCCAGATATCCCTAATTAAATATGATTCGTGTGTTCTTGAACCATCATAAAGCTTAATATTTTTTATACCGGAATCAGCTAATCCTGCAGCTGCTGATTCAGCAATCTTTTTTGTATTTCCATACATTGTACCATAGACAACAACAGCACCTTCTCTTGCTTCAAAATTACTCATTGACTTATACATATTAATAATATATTCTGGATCTTTTCGCCAAACAGGACCATGGGTAGAAGCTACAATATTAATATCAATATCACTTAAATTATTAATATGTTTATTAGCAATTGGAGAATACTTACCTACTATATTTGAATAATATCTAATAATTTCATCTTCATAATTTTCTTTTATTATTTGATCATCAAATATTGAACCATTTATTGCACCGAAAGAACCAAATACATCACCTGAAAATAATATCTTATCTTCTTTCAGATATGTCATCATTGTTTCCGGCCAATGTACCATAGGAGTTATTACAAACTGTAGAGTTTTATCTCCAACTTTTAAAGTTTCATTATCCTCTACATTTATAATATTATCTTCTATTGAATAAAATCCTTTTAAAAATTTAGAGGTCTTAGTATTACCTACTATTTTCATGTCTGGGAAATGTTTTAATAAAGTTTTTATTGATCCTGAATGGTCAGGTTCCATGTGGTTTATAACCAAATAATCTATTGGTCTTCCTTTTGTTAAATCCTTAATATTTTCTATATAAGAATCTTGATAATCAATTTTAACAGTATCTATTAATACAACTTTTTCATCAACTATTAAATAAGAATTATAAGAAATACCATTAGGAATAGGCCAAAGGTTTTCAAATAGATCAGTTTCCCTGTCATTTACACCAACCCAATATACATCATCTTCTAACTTATTTGAATAATTCATAAACTTACACCTCTTTATTTTTATTTTCTAAATAACTTAATATTGTTTTGAATTTGTTAGGTAAATTTGCTTTATATTCTACCCATTTTTTTGTTTTAGGATGGTAAAATCCCAATTTATAGGCATGTAAAAGCTGGTAGTTTAGTTCAAATAATTCTTCGGTTGAACCATATCTTTTATCACCTATAATTGGATATCCAAGATGTGAAAAATGAACTCTTATTTGGTGGGTTCTACCAGTTTTTAAATTCACTTCAACATATGTATAATCTTTAAATCTTTTTAGTACTTTAAATTCAGTTACAGCTTTTTTACTATTATTTTTAATTACAGCCATTTTTGTTCTATTTTTTGGATCTCTACCGATTGGGGCATCTATAGTTCCACTATTATATGGCAGGGTTCCTTTTAAGATAGTATGATAAACTTTATTAGTATCTCTATTTTTAAACTGTTTTAATAAATTATTTAAACTATCCTTTGATTTGGCTACAACTATTGTTCCACTTGTATTTTTATCAAGTCTATGAACAATACCAGGCCTAATTGTACCGTTAATATTACCTAATTTATCTGTGTGTGCTAAAAGAACATTTACTAACGTATCTGTCTTATTACCCTTCACAGGATGGACTATAAGACCTATCGGTTTATTGATTATAATAATATCTTGATCTTCATAGATAATATCTAAATTGATATCTTCTTTTTTTTCAAGACTTAATTCTTTTGGTTCTTCTATAATAATTGTGATTTCATCATTAGCTTGAATATTATAACTTTTTTTCTCGATTTTATCATTGACTAATATTTTTTCATCATCAATTAACTTTTGTATATAATTCCGACTAAAATCTTCTTTAATTTTAGAGATATACTTATCTAATCTAATATTTTTATCTTCTTTATCCACTGTAAATTTTATTTCTTCCATTATATTTTCACCTATATCTTCTTTATTTTTTTATATTTTATCATAATCGTTTATTATTAACAACTTAATGACCTCACTAAATATTATGAAATAATTTTTTGAAATACTTTATCTTTTATTACCCATATGTTATTATTACTATGTTATTATTATAAATATTTAATATTTAATTGTAAGGAGTTAAATTCATGGAACTAAAATTAACAAATAATTCTAAAATAAGAGCCAAAAAAATACTTATATTAGCATTTCCCGCTATACTTGAAATGAGTTTAAATACAATGTTAGGTGTAGCTGACACATTGATGATTAGTAGAATTATTGGTAAAGAAGCCTTAGCTGCAGTAGGTTTTGCTAGCCAAATATTTTTCACATTAATCTTTGTATTCTCATCATTTAATGCTGGAGCAACTGCTATGATTGCTAGAAGTTACGGAGAAAAAAATTATAGTCGTTTAAATAAAATAATGGGACAAAATCTTAGTTTAAATACTTTAATAGGTATAGGAGTCTTTTTTATAACATACAGTTTTGCTGGAAATATTATGAGTGTATATGACATAACCCCAGAAGTTAGAGCTTTGGGGATCACATATTTACAAATCGTTTCATTCAGTCAGTTTTTTATGTTTATATCTTTTGCAATGGCTGCTAGTCTTAGAGGTGCTGGAGACACTAAAACACCAATGTATATAACAGGTTCTGCTAATATTTTAAATATATTTGGAAATTATGTTTTAATGACAGGTTTTTGGATTTTCCCAGAATTAGGAATTGCTGGGGCAGCACTTTCTACAACAATATCAAGATTATTGGCATCAATCGCTTATATTTTTGTTGTTTTTAATGTTAAAAATAAAATGAAGTTAAAAATGAAAAATTTAAAATTAACAAAAAAAATATTAAAACCATTATGGAGATTTAGTTATTCTGCTGGACTTGAACAATTATCTATGCAGGCAGCCTTCTTTTTAAATGGTATAATAATTTCAATGTTAGCAACAACTTCTGAAGCCGCGTTTAGGATTTTAATCAATATCGAATCAATATCCTTCATGCCTGCAATTGGTACTGGAATTGCAACAGCTACATTAGTAGGAAAACATCTTGGTGAGAGAAATCCTGAAGAATCATTGAAAACCGGTTTTACTGCAGCAAGCATTGGGATTTTTTGGGGTCTATTTATGGGAATAATATTCATGTTATTTCCCGAACCAATAATTAGAATTTTTACAACTGATACTGAGGTTATTGATGCTTCAATTAGAACACTAAGAATTGCTGGATTTAATCAAGCTCCACTTGCCTTTATGATTATAATGGCAGGGGCATTAAGGGGTACAGGTGATACTAAGGGAGTAATGATTATAACAGCTATGAGATTATGGTTGGTATTTGTACCATTAACCTACTTATTTACAATCTATCTAAATCAAGGTGTTGCAGGTGTCTGGTATGCTGAAATAACTTCCTTTGTTATTTTTTCTATTGTTATTTACAAGAGATTTTATGCAATGGAATGGACCGAAATTAAAATGTTTGTATAAATGACAAAAATAAATAATATATATAATGTTAAAAGAGGGGAAATTTCCCCTCTTTTTATTTTTTTATTCACTTTTTAATACAGATGCACATCTTTCACATACATCTTCATATTTATCATCTTCTCCAACGGTTGTATCAAACTTCCAGCATCTTTCACATTTTTTACCCTTAGCCTCTTCTACATAAATTGTTACTTTTGAATTTTCACCTTGGTAACTATTCTTTTTTAATTTATCTTTTAAATCCACTTCAGATACTATAAAGAGGTCAGCTAAATTATCAAATTCATTATTAAGTAACTTACCGGTTTTTTCATCATCAGTAGTTATTTCAACTCTAGCTTCTAATGAATTACCGATTGTCTTATTATTTCTGGAAATTTCAAGTGCCTTTGATACATCTTTTCTTATATCTAATAGGTTTTTCCATTTATCAATTAGTTCATTATCTTCATAACTTTCACTAAATGTAGGCCAATCACTTAAAAAGACACTGTCTTCTATATCTGTTTTTTCTAAAACATACTGCCAAACTTCTTCAGCTGTATGGACTAAAACTGGTGATACTATCTTTACTAAAGTAATCATTATATCAAATAGAGAACTTTGAGCTGATCTTCTACTTAATGAGTCAGTACCATCTGTATAGAGTCTATCCTTAATGATATCCATATATAAAGAACTCATTTCAACCGTACAGAAATTATTAACAGCATGGTATACTTTATGATATTCATACTCTCTATATGCTTTGTTTACATTCTCAGTGAGCTCTTTAAGTTTAATTCCAATCCATTTATCTATCTCTTTTCTATCTTTAAATTCAACATAGTTTTCTTTTTTATTGAAATCACTTGTATTTCCTAAGATAAAACGGAAAGTATTTCTGATTCTTCGATATACTTCTGAGTTTTGTTTAAGTATTTTATCAGAAACTCTTATATCATCTTTAAAGTTAGATGAAGCAACCCATAACCTTAAAATATCAGCTCCATACTGATCTATTATTTTATGTGGTGAAACAACATTACCTTGAGATTTTGACATCTTATTTCCTTTTTCATCAACAGTAAAGCCATTTGTAACCACCTCTTCATAAGGTGCTTTACCTTCTGTAGCAACAGCTGTTAAAAGTGATGAATTAAACCAACCTCTATACTGGTCAGTTCCTTCAAGATAAACTTGAGCAGGCCAATTTAAATTATCGCGTTGTTCTAATACTGCTTTATGACTAGAACCTGAGTCGAACCAAACATCCATGATATCTTCTTCTTTTGATAAATTACTGCTTTCACAGTTTGGACATTTATATCCATCAGGTAAAATTTCTGCAGCTTCATATTTATACCAAGCATTTGAACCTTCTTTTAAAAATATATCTTTAATAGCTTTAAGGGTATCATCATTAATAATTGATTCCCCACAGTCATCACAGTAAAAAATAGGAATTGGAACTCCCCATTTTTTTTGTCTCGAAATACACCAATCAGTTCTTTCAGAAACCATATTTGCCATTCGTTTTTCTCCCCATTCAGGGAACCATTTTACATCATGAATTGCTTTTAAAGTTTCTTCTTTTATATCTTCTATCGACGCAAACCATTGGTCTGTTGCCCTAAATACTAATGGTCCTTTACATCTCCAACAGTGTGGATACTGATGGTCGATAAAGTTCAATTCCAATAATAAATTTCTTTCCTTTAACATATCAGTTACTTTAATGTTAGCTTTATCATAATGCATCCCAGCAAATTCTCCTGCTTCTTCAGTAAAATAACCTTTATTATCCATAGGAGCATATACTTCTAATCCGTATTCTTGTCCAACTATAAAGTCATCATGTCCATGTCCTGGTGCAGTGTGGACACAACCTGTACCATCATCTAATGTAACATGTTCTCCTAGAATAATTAGAGATTTACGATCCATAAATGGATGGTTTGTGTTAATTTTTTCTAATTCACTACCTTTGAACTTATCACTAATAACCTTGTATTCATCAATTCCAACCTTTTCCATTACTTCATCAACAAGTTTTTCAGCCATTACAAGTTTATCACTACCAACTTCAACAACAACATAGTCAAAATCAGGATGTAATGTAATAGCTAAATTTGAAGGAATTGTCCAGGGAGTAGTTGTCCAAATAACCATGTGACTGTCCTCTGGAGTTAATTTAACATTACCCACTTCAACTTCTTCTGCAAATGGAAATTTAACATAAATTGATGGAGTACGGTCGGTATGATATTCTACTTCAGCTTCAGCAAGAGCAGTTTCACAACTAGGACACCAATGTACCGGTTTTTGTCCTTTATAGAAAAGATCTTTTTTAGCCATTTCACCAAAAACTTCAATTTGTTTTACTTCATATTCAGGATTAAGTGTTAGATATGGATTTTCCCATTCACCCCAAATACCTAATCTTTTAAACTGTTCTTTTTGTCTATCAACATATTTTAAAGCATAATCTTTACACTTTTCTCTTAGTTCTGCGACAGATAATTCTTTTATTTTTTCTCCCATTTCTTTACTCACCTGATGTTCAATTGGTAAACCATGTGTATCCCAACCAGGTACATAAGGAGAATAATATCCATTTAAGGTACTATATCTAGTAACAATATCCTTTAATACTTTATTTAAAGCATGACCGATATGTATATCTCCATTTGCATATGGAGGACCGTCATGAAGAATAAAAGGCTCATTATCCTCGCGATTTTTCACAGCTCTTTCATATACTTTATTTTCTTTCCATAACTTTTGATATTCTAACTCTCTTTCGCTTAAATTAGCGCGCATTGGAAAGTCAGTATCTGGTAAATTAATTGTTTCCTTATAACTCATTTATATAACCTCCTAGACTTTTTTACAATAAAAAAAGGCCATTCCACCCTTATAAGGGGCGAAAAGACCGCGGTACCACCCTAATTTCTACTTTAGAACTTTAACGCAGTCATACGGGTTAATTTACTTTATTTCAAATAACCAGTTCAAGAGTGATCTTCATTAATATCAATGATTACCGGCTTTCACCACCCCGGTTCGCTGTAAATGTGACAATAATTACTAACTCTATCAAAACTTTTAAATTTAATTTTCTTATATTATAAGATATATAGCTTATTTAGTCAAGTTCTGCAGTATCCTCAAAATCTTCAATTTGATTTTGGTACTTATCTAAATCTATTTCTTCATCTTCTTCTAATACTTCTAATTGACTTTCAAGTAAATTACGTAACCTAATTTTGAAAAAGGTTTTTGTTTCCTTTAATTTTTCTAGTTTTTTATATTCTTCTGCTAAATCTTTTTTTACTTTTTCACGCATCTTTTCGGCTTCCATATTAGCTTTTTCAATAATCATATTAGCTTCTTCTCTAGCTTGTTTGGTTTGCTTATCAGCTATCTCTTCAATACTTCTCAATGTACTTTTTAGATTTTCTTCAATATTTTCATAGCTTTTTAACTTTTCTTTAAGCTTTTCATTCCTGTCTTGAAGATCTTTTTTATCCTGTAACATTCTTTCATATTCTACACCTATGTCATCTAAAAATTCTTCAACTTGACTTTTATTGTAACCTAAAGCTGACACTGTAAACTCTTTGTTGTATATATCCAGCGGATTCATTTTCATACTAGCTCCTCCTTATATAAAGATATTTTGATATACTTTTTAAGTATATCTTTTTAATAATAACTTTATTCTACCTCTATTTGAAAATCCTCTTCTCTCTGCAACTTCAACTCTACCTCTGTTTCTTATAGAAATAAGATCTTCCAGTTCTACTTCACATGCTGGATCTGTTACAACTTTAAAATTCAATTTAACTCTATTGTTTTTAATATCTCTTGATATTTTATTTCTACTATCTCCAAACCCTGCACTTGCTACTGCATCAAGTCTCATTGATGCTACAGTTGTTGAAATATCTTTTGTATTATTAGTGGGTATTATTAAATCATCATTATCAATTTTAGATATCTCAATGGGTACTTCATTAACTTTATTAAAGTTCAGTTTAATAAATTCATAGAGCTCTTTTGCAATTATTATTTGACCAAACTCATCTAAAACTAAAATGTCACCTATCATTTCTCTTTTAATTCCCAAACTTAAAATAGAACCCAAAAAATCTTTATGGCTTAAACTTTTAAAGTTGAAATTACCGTTAACTTTTATTATTTCTATTGAAGACTCAACATGGTCTGGAAATAAATAATCAGGGAAAACCACAATTCTTTTTCGTTCTGCTTTTTTATAACCACCCTCTTCAATATAATTAACACCATTCACTTGTTTAATTAATCCCAATACAACTTTTCTCTGGTATGGATTTAGAAAATTTGTGTTTTCAGTGCTTTTTCTTTCTAAAACCTTCTCAATTTTATCTAATGCAAAGTCTCCTAGCAGTCTATCATCTTCCCTATGTAGATGTGATAGTAGTTTTTCTTTATCAAACATTTATTTACATTCACCTCTTATTTTAAAATCCAAACATTACACTTCTAAGCAAACTAATTACAAAATTTCTTATTATAGACAAAGCAAAAATAGCAATTAAGGGTGAAAAATCAATACCAATACTTCCTGTAGGTATCAGTCTTCTTATTGGTCCTAAAATTGGCTCTGTAATATTATAGGCAATTCTAAGAAACTTTCTCCATTGTTTGTTATCTACATCTGGTCTAACCCATGAAATAATTACTCTAAATATTATCAACCAATTTAGCACTGTAAATAAAGTGCTAACCAACCATATTAACATAGCCATTATAACAACTCCTTTTTAATCTAATAATAATTTCTCTGACCAAATATTGCTGTACCAACTCTTATTATTGTTGCACCTTCTTGTACTGCAATATGGTAATCATTTGACATTCCCATTGATAATTCTTCTAATTCGTAACCTTTTTTATTTAGTTTATCAAGTAATATTTTCATATCTTTGTAATATTTCCTTACATCTTCCGGATTATTTTTATAGGGTGTTATAGTCATTAACCCTTTAACATCAATATTTTTAAACTCATTAATTGTTTTTAAAGCATCTTGCAAACTTTCTTCAGTAAATCCATATTTTTTTGAATCTTTTGCTATATTTACTTGTAATAACACTTTTATAGTTTTATTATTTTTATATGCTTCATTATTTACTTCTTGTGCAATTTCTAAACTATCGATTGATTCAATCATCTCTAATTGTTTAATCTTCATTAAGTATTTTACCTTATTTTTTTGTAGATGTCCAATAAAGTGCCATTTAATGTCTTGATCAAAAAAAAGTTCGTTTTTTTCTAATAATTCCTGTACTCGATTTTCTCCAAACGTAATTTGACCTGCTTTTAAAGCTCTTATAATTCTTTTTGGTGGATGATTTTTTGCTACAGCAACCAATTTTACATCCTTAGGTTCTCTATTAACTTCTTTACAATTTATTTTAACTTTTTCATATACATTATCTAAGTTTTCTTTAATTGAACTAGACATTTTAATCATCCCTCCCATAATTTACTCTTTCAGGATTTACAATTACTTCATCTCCAACCTCAAGATTTTCAACAATTGACCACTTTGCAGTACTATCTATAATTACAATGTTTTTAGTTTTTACTTTATGGTCAAAAGTATATAATAATACTTTAGTCCCAGAAGGGGTCTTAAATAGTGCTGAATTCGGTACTGCTAAACCATTATAAATATTTTTTATTAACTTTATATTAACCCATCTAGTATTATTCCACCTTTTAATATACTGATTTAAATCAAGTAATAGAAAACTTTCCTCGTTTTGATTATAAATTTTTTTGATATTTGACTTAATTAAGTCACTATAATTTTGATCGGGATTGTGATCAACAAATACTGTTTCAGTAGTACTATAATTTTCTGCTCTTTTATTATCTATTTTAATTAATAGATACAAAGCATAATTATTGATATTACGATACAACTTAATACCATTTTCAACCTTATTGCCTGATACATATTGATGATAGTCCCTTTCATATTCATTATAATTATTTAATACTTCTGGCGTAATATTTCCAAACTTTAATCTCTCTTCTAAGCTATCATATGCGTAACTAATAATTCCTGGTTGATCAGCATATATATTATATACCCTTTCATCATTTTCTATATATGCTATCTTTTGGCCATATGAAGCTCTTTCGCCTTCATTTAATAATATGTTTAAGGTGCCGCTCATCGGTGATCTGTATATTTTCTCATCTCTAATTACTAAAGCTTCGGTTTCAAAACCAGAAACAATTTCTTGATAACTAACCGTTATGGTTTTAATATCTTCATTTTTTAATATAAAAAATGATATAAGTCCGATCATTATGATAATTATGAAGACAAAATATTTCCAACTTATAAATTTTCTATTGTTTTTTTTCTTTTTATTACTCATTATATCACCTATATCAATTTCTTGTGATTAGTGCAGCCATTCTACCTGTTTTGCCTTCATCCCGGCGATAGGAATAAAATAAATTTTTATCTTTATATGTACAGTAGTCTGTAACATAGATATTACTGTTATCAATACCATAATTTAATGCTAACTGTTTATTAAGCTCTTTTAAATCTAAATAAAAGTTGTCATTATATTTAGTAAGATAAAGTTGATCAAATTCAAACTTTTCTTTGAATTTATTTGCTAAGTTTTGATCAATTTCATATACATCTTTTGAAATTGCAGGTCCAATAATGACAATTAAATCGTCTATTTTGCTTTCAAGATTATTAATGAAATAGCCAATAGAAACAGTTATTATATTACCAAAGGTTCCTTTCCATCCTGAATGAACCAATGAAAAGTATCCCTTGTTTTTATCAATAATATAGATTGGTACACAGTCAGCAAATAAACCTCCTAATATCAAACTCTTATCGGTTGAGACCATTCCATCAATGTTGGGAACTGCTGTATTATATGAAAATACACCCTTTTTTTTATAACTTGTATCAACCATTTTGATTTTATTTGAATGAATTTGTTCAGAAAATATTATGTTTTCGGGATTATAATCTAATGTTTCAAATAATTTTTTACGATTTTTTAAAACTTTAGAATTTTTATCATCTGTATGAAATCCTAAGTTTAATTCATCATAAGGAGGATCAGAAAAACCTCCATTTCTAGTTGTAAAAATCACTTGAAAACCTAACTCTTTTAAAACTTTATTTTCTAAATACTGTAAATTATTTTTTGTTATTAATTTATTCATTTTATCACCTTTATAATAAATATAAAAATCCCGATGTAGACACATCGAGACCCTTATATTTATTGAAATAAACAAAACTTATTTTTTTCTTAAAAAAGCTGGAATATCTAATTCATCACCTTTAAAGTTGTCCATATCAAAATCAGTTTCAAGGTCTTTTTCTACTTCCTTGGTTTCTTTTACTTTTTTCTGAACCGCATCTCTATCAAATCCTGTTGCTATAACTGTTACTTTAACTTCATTATCATAATCATCATCTATTACTGCTCCTAGAATAATGTTAGCATCTGGATCTGATACCTCTTGAATAACTTTTGCAGCTTCATTAGCTTCATGAATTCCCAAATCATTTCCACCAGTAATGTTAATTAAAACACCTTTTGCACCTTCAATAGATGCTTCAAGCAATGGAGATTCTATAGCTTTTTTAGCAGCATTTTGAGCTCTACCTTCTTCACTTGCCACACCAATGCCCATTAATGCAGTTCCAGCATCTTTCATTATTGTCTTAACATCAGCAAAGTCAAGGTTAATTATACCAGTGATTGTAATTAAATCTGAAATACCCTGTACTCCCTGTCTTAAAACATTATCTGCAATTTTAAAGGCATCAATTAAACTAGTATTTGGTTCTGCAACATCTAATAACCTATCATTAGGAATTACAATTAACGTATCAACACTATTTTTTAATTCTTGAATTCCTTCTATAGCATTATCCATTCTTTTTTTACCTTCAACTGTAAATGGTTTTGTTACAACACCTACAGTTAAAGCACCCATTTCTTTTGCTGCTTGAGCAATTACAGGAGAAGCACCTGTTCCAGTTCCTCCACCCATACCAGCAGTTATAAATACCATATCTGCACCTTTAACTGCTTCACGTATTTCTTCAATGTTTTCTTTAGCTGCCTGTTCTCCTATTTGAGGATGAGCACCTGCTCCTAATCCCTTTGTTATATTTTGTCCTATACGAATTGTCATTGAAGCATTTGAAGCCATTAAAGCCTGGGCATCAGTATTTATAGCTGTAAAGTCTACACCTTCTAATCCTTCATCTATCATTCTATTTAATGCGTTATTTCCGCCACCGCCTACTCCAATAACTTTTATATTAGCAAACTGTTCCATTTCTGTACCTAAATCAAACAAATTATATACCTCCTTTTAAAAGAAATCTTGGAACCAACTCTTTATTTTAGAAAAGAAAGAATCTGTTATTTCTTTTTCCCTTTTTGTATTTTTGTTATTTGTACTTTTAAATTCTTGTGGTTCATTTTCCATGCCATATTCTATTAAACCAATTACTGTTGAAAAAATTGCTTTTGGAATCTTGCCATCTTTATTTTTATATAAAGGATCATCAATCACATCGGATAACCCATATACATAATCTGGTTTTCCTAATCTAACAGGTAGATCAAATACATCCTCAGCTAATTTAGCTGATCCATCTAATAAAGAAGCACCACCTGTTAAAACAACACCAGCCGGGGTTAAATCTTTGGGTCCGGATGAATATATTTGTCTGTTTATCATCTCATACATTTCTTTAGTTCTTGGTTCAATTACATTCGTTAATAATCTTAAAGGTATTTCTCTTTTATCTTCACCACTAGCAGATAAAACATCTATATAGTTTTCTTCACCTTCAATTTTCTTTGGTAAAGCTGAACCATAGTTGATTTTAATTTTTTCTGCTTCAGATATTGGTGTTCTCAATCCAATAGCTATATCATGAGTTACATGATTCCCTCCTACTGGTAAAACGTAAGTGGCCACAATACTGCCTTCATGGAAAACAACAATATCAGTTGTTCCTCCACCTAAATCTACTAGAACTACCCCCAACTCCTTTTCATCATCTGTAAGTACTGACTTACTAGAAGCAAGTGGTTCTAATACAATATCATCTACCTCAATTCCAGCTCTAATCACACTTTTTACTAAGTTTTGTATTGAAGTTGAAGACCCTTTTACAATATGGGTTTCTACTTCCAATCTTACTCCAGACATACCAAGTGGGTCTTTAATTCCTTTATGTCCGTCAACTATAAATTCTCTTGGTATAACATGTATTATTTCCTCTTCTGCAGGAAGAGAAATAATTTGAGCTGCTTCCATTACACGATCAATATCATTTTCACTTATCTCTTTTTTATCACCTGAAACAGCAACTACGCCGTGATTATTTATTGAAGAAATATGTGAACCGGCAATACCTATAAATGCAGAATCCACCTCAACACCGGCCATTATTTGAGCTTTGTTTATAGATTCTCGAATAGAATTACTAGCCTTATCTATGTCTACAACTACTCCTTTTTTTAATCCTTTTGAAGGAGAAAATCCAATACCGATTATTTCAAACTGATCATTAGGTGTAACTTCTGCTATTATAGTACATATTTTTGTTGTGCCTATATCCAATCCTGTTATTATTCTACGACTACTCACAAAAATTTTGCCTCCTCTCTTTTAAAAAAGTCAATTTATATATTTAAAAATTTATATACTCATTAATACAATTATTCAACATAGAAGATAATTTCCCTTTTAATATTGACTATTGATTTAATTTTAATACTGGTTTATTATATATAGAAATATCAACATAATTTACATCATAATTGTTTTGATTTATTTGATCTGACACGTTTTTTATAACCCTAAACTTTTCTGAAATATTATCTAATTCACCAAGTATGATATCATACTTTTCACTAAATTTTAAAGTAACATTTTGATTTGAAAATATTATTTGAGTTGGAGTATTTACATTACTATCAATATATTTAATTAATTCATCTATAAATTGATTCATCTTTTGGCTATAATGTATTTTTTTATTATCATTTTCAGGTATATTATATCCTCTAATTACAGGTAGAATTATTTTTTGTTTCAACTCTTCATAAGAAAAAATATTGCCATTTTTATCTAGGTAAAAATAGTTTCCATCTCTAATAAATCTAAATACCAAATCACTTTCATCAACTGTGAAATGAGCTGTATTAGGAAGTTTTCTGGTAAATGTTACATTATCAATATACTTTAAATTACTTATCTTGTTTTCTATTTTATCTTTTTTTAAATAAATAATGTTTTGACCAATGTATTGTTCCATATATGAAGAAATTAGATTTTCATTAAAACTATTTACACCTCTTAATTTAACCGTTTTGATAGTAAAATAAGGTGAATAAAAGACATAGAAGGCAGTACCTAATATAATTATAATTAGTACTATAACAGAAAATTTAACTTTTTTCATCTTATTCACCCACTATTTTTTCGCCTATTTCATAAACATTACCTGCTCCTATAGTTAATAGAATATCTCCTGGATTTAATTTGTTTTTTAAATATTTTTCTATATCTTTGAATTTTTTTATATAATGAACATTTAAATTAATATTTTCATTGATTTTATGCTGATTTACTAACTTATATAAATTATTTGAGTTGATATCTGGAATCGGTTCTTCACTAGCAGAATAGATATCTGTTAATATTAATTCATCGACTCCATCAAAAGACATGCTGAACTCTTTCATCAAGTTTTTCGTACGACTGTATCTATGTGGTTGAAATACTACAAATAGCTTATTATGTTTTAAATCTTTTGCTGTTTTAATTGTATTAATTATTTCAGTAGGATGATGTGCATAATCATCAATAACTACTGCATTATTGTAAATACCTTTTTTATCAAACCTTCTTTTTACTCCATTATATCTATTTAATCCATTTTTTATTTCTTTTGGACTGAATTTTAAAGTATATGACAAAGCAAATGAGGCTAATGCGTTTAAAACATTATGTTCACCAGGTACTTTAATAATCATTTTATCAATAAATTTATCGTTTATAAATAAATCAAATTTAGTTGTAAACATTATTTTAGTTATATTTTTTGCAGTAATATCTTCATTATTTAATCCATAAGTAACTATATTTTCACAGTGATTTTTAATTTGTGGATATTCTTTTAGAGCCTCTCCCCAAATAATTAATCGTCCATCATCTGGGATTTTATCAATAAATTCAATAAACTTATTAATAAGGTCCTCTTTAGATTTATAATAATCAAAATGATCCCACTCTATATTTGTTATAATAGCATATTTTGGATCAAAAAAGGTAAATGAACCATCACTTTCATCAGCTTCAGTGATGAAATATTTACCGTTTCCATCTTTAATATTACCACCAATTAAATCTAAGTTACCTCCAATCATAACTGAGGGATCTAAGCTTGCATTGACAAATACTGAAGTTAACATTGAGGTTGTTGTTGTTTTTCCATGAGTACCGGTAATAGCTATTGTTTCTTTTTCTTTGAATAATTCAGATAAAAATTGTGCTCTTTTATATATCTTAATCTCTTTTTTTTCAGCTGTTTTTAATTCAACATTATGCTTATCAATAGCATTTGTATAAACAACTGCTTTAGCATTTCTTAAATTACTAGCTTTATGTCCAATAAATATTTCTGCTCCCATAGACTCTAATATTTCAATTTGGCTATTTTTTTTAATATCAGAACCACTTACTTTATATCCCCTATTTATTAAAATTTTTGCAATACCACTCATTGAAATACCACCAATACCTATAATATGTATGTTATCAAATTCCAAGTAATTATTCACCTGCTTTCTGTTCAATTATATCTGCAATATTTTCACTCGCGTTTATATTAGCTAATTTTTTACTATTTTTAGACATTTCTTTTAACCTATTGTCGTTAAATATAATATTGTTTACTAAAGAATATAATTTTTCACCTTTAAAATGAATATCTTCAACCATTACTGCTGCATCATTTTTTTCCATAAATTCAGCATTATATTTTTGATGACCTTCGGCAGAATATGGATAAGGTACTAAAATAGCTGGTATGCCACATCCGGTTATTTCAGCTAATCCAGTTGCTCCAGCTCTATAAATTATAAGGTCAGCTGCTGCATATGCCCATTCTATGTTATTTAAATATGGCTTTACCTTTAATCTTTCTGAATAATTATCTATAACATCTTTGTTTTTATCAATGAACTCTTCATAATTCTTTTTACCTGTAATTATTATTATTTGCAGATGATCATTTTTTAATAATTTTTCTGCTGATTCTGAAAAAGCATTATTTATGGTTTCAGAACCCTGGCTTCCTCCCATAATAAACAAAGTCTTTTTATTCAAACTCAATCTTAATTTATCGATTCCTGTAATTTTATCGGTTTGTACTATTTCTTTTCTTATTGGATTACCGGTTTCAACAATCTTTGACTGAACTCTTTGACTAAAATACTTTTTTGCACCAATATTTGTTACAGCAATTTTGCTAACAAAATAAGATAGTATTTTATTTGTTATACCCGGATATATATTTTGTTCATGTATAACTGTAGGAATTCGATGGAAAAATGCGCTTAATAAAACAGGTCCAGTAACATATCCACCTGTTCCAAAAATTACATCTGGATTAATTTTATTTATTAACTTATAAGAATCATATACTGCCTTCAGACTAACAAATAGAGATTTAAAGAGTTGTAAATTTATTTTGCGTGGTAAGGGTAAAACTTCTATGGGATGAAAACTATAATCAGTACTTTTAAGGATTTCCTCCTCAAGACTGTTAGGAGAACCCATATATTCTACATCCCAACCTTTATCTTTAAGTTTATCTGCAACAGATAGAGCAGGATAGATATGTCCTCCAGTTCCTCCACCTGTAATTAATACCTTCATTAATAATTACCACCTAAGAATTATTTTTTGATATATTTAGTAAAATACCTATTGAAAACAAGAACATAACTAATGAACTACCACCATAACTAATAAAAGGAAGAGTTATTCCAGTTATTGGTATAGATGCAGTTACAACAGCTATATTTAATATTGCCTGACCAACAATTAACACTGTAATACCCATTGCAAGTATAGAACCAAATCTATCATCAGTATTATAGCTAATTTTTAAACCTTTCCAAGCAATTACTAAATACAAAAGTATTACAAGCAGAGTAGCTAATAGCCCTAACTCCTCTCCTATAATTGCAAATATAAAGTCTGTACCAGGCTCTGGAAGGTATAAGAATTTTTGGTGACTATTACCCAATCCTACACCAAAAATACCCCCCGACCCTAAAGCCAATAGTGACTGGATAATATGATATCCCGTATCTAATGGATCAGCCCAGGGATTTAAAAAGGCTAAAAACCTTTCTTTTCTATATGGTTCAGATAATATAAAAAACATTACTCCCGGTATACTGATAAATGCTAAAAATATTAAATGAGATATTTTAGCACCATTTGCAAATAACATCACAAAAGTAATAGCTAAAATTAAAGCTGCTGTACCTAAATCAGGTTCTAACAAAATTAATGAAAATATTATACCCGTTACTATTAAAATGGGCAAAATCCCCATTTTAAAGTCATTGATCAGATCCTCTTTTCTAGTATAAAACTGAGCAATATACATAATCAATGCAAGTTTGGCAACCTCAGAAGGTTGTCCCCCCAAAAAACCAACTCCCAACCATCTACGAGAACCACCAACTTTTCGTCCAATACCTGGTATTAAAACAATAATCAAAAGTACTAGTGCGAAAAGCATTATCAGTTTAGCATGCTTTTTAAAAATATGATAATCCACATTCATAAAAATAATCATCAATATTAAACCAATTACTGCAAAGACTACCTGTCTTTTTAAAAAATGATAGCTATCATTAAATAAATTTTCTCCTCTTACAGAACTAGCACTAAATATCATTATTATTCCTATTGTTAAAAGGGCTAATACAGTAAATATTAATATATAGTCTAACGATCTTTCCTTCAATATGTTCACCTTCTTTTAACCTTTAAATATATTTTTTACTTCTTGTTGAAAATCTTTTCCCCTTTTTTTATAACTTTCATACATATCCCAACTTGGACATCCAGGTGATAAAAGTAGTGTATCATTTATATCGATAAATTTAAATGCATTCTGGACCGCCTCATGCATATTATCTACTATTACATAATCTTTATAGCCTAAATTATCTAATTCTTTTTTTATTAGATATTTGGTCTCACCAAAAATTACAGCTTTTTTTACACGTTCTTTTATTGTATAAGCTAAAGAAGAAAAGTTAGCTTCTCTATCTTGACCCCCGGCAATTAAAATTAAAGGCTTTTTTAAAGAACGTAACGCATTTATAGCTGCATGGGGATTAGTTGCTTTAGAGTCATCTATTATTTTATATTCCTTGTCATAGATCACTTCTAAGCGATGTGAATAAGCCTTATAACTTTTAACAGATTCAATAATTTTTTTATTTGATATATCAAATATTTTTGCAACCATTACTGCAAAGCCGGTGTTTAAAATATTATGATCACCTATTAATGGTATATCACTTTTATGAATAACTTTTTCCTTAATATTTTTATTTATATAATATATCCAATTTTTATCATAGTAAATTCCATTTGTGTTATCATTTTTATTTGAAACTTTAATAAGTTTCGCTTTAATCTTTTTATCTAAGTTTTTTAAATATTCATCATCATAATTTATAATTGCTATATCATCTTCAGTTTGGTTTTTATATATTTTATTTTTTGCTTCCCAATAATTATCGATGTTTTTATGTCGGTCAAGATGATCAGGAGAAAAATTTGTGAATATACTAATATAAGGTTTAAATTTTTTTATTTTTTCTAATTGAAAAGAACTTAATTCTACAACTACCCAATCGTTTGCTGTTAGCCCATGTATTTCAGAAATTAAAGGTTTCCCTATATTTCCTGCAGTTTTTACATTACAGTCTAAATTATCTTTAAGAATATGACCTGTTAAAGATGTAACCGTTGTCTTACCATTGGTACCTGTAATTCCAATAATGTTTGCATTTGTTAATCTAAAAGCAAGTTCAACTTCACTTATTACCTCAATACCTTTTTTCTCTGCCTTTTTAATTATTTCAATATCGGATGGTACTCCCGGACTTAAAACAATTAAATCCACATCTAGTATTTTATCAGAATGTCCACCTAAATCATAGGTGATATTGTCATATTTATTTAAAATTCTTAATTGAGGTTTTAACTGTTCTGCATTTTTAACATCACTTACTATAATATGTGCCCCTAAATCATGCATTTTTATTGTAACTGCTAATCCGGTTCTTTCACTTAAACCAATAACAGCAATTTTTTTGTTTTTATAGTTTGTCATTTTTATTCCACCTATATAGTAATTAGTATTCCAATTATGGAAAATATTATCGAAACTAAAGTAAATCTATATACAATTTTTGTTTCATTTAATCCTTTTAGTTCATAGTGATGGTGTAAAGGTGACATCTTAAATATTCTTTTACCACTACTTACTTTAAAATATATAACTTGAAGTATAACTGATAATGCCTCTAATACGTATATTCCACCAATAACAATTAAGACCAACTCAAGGCCGGTATACGAAAATATTACAGCTAAAGCTGCACCTAAAGATAATGAACCCACATCTCCCATAAATACAGTTGCTGGTTTTGAATTATACCATAGAAATCCCAAAGTTGCACCAGCAATGCTCAAAGCTAAAAATCCTATTGGACTTTTGGTTGTATTTGTTATTATTATAAAAAAAGTTACTGCTACAACAAATGTTATTGAAGATGCTAATCCATCTAAACCATCTGTTAAGTTTACTGCATTAACTGCCGAAAGATATGTCAGTACTATAACTGGTATAATATATATTCCAAAATTTAGATAAGTTTTTGATATAGGTATAAAAATGTTTTTAGCATCAGGAAGAAATAAATAAACATAAAAACCTAATATCAAACCAATTATAACTTGAAGTAAAATCTTTTGTCTTGCTGTCAGGCCTAAAGAACGTTCTTTTTTAATTTTTATAATATCATCGCTAAAACCAATAATAGCAGTAGCAATAACTACTACAATAAAAACTATAAAATCTAAGTGCCATGAATTTGTTAATATAATTGGCAGTAATATTCCGGAAATTATTAATATTCCACCCATTGTGGGGATTCCTTCTTTTTCTAAATGAGAACTTGGTCCAACTTCTCTAATATTTTGTCCAATTTCATGTTTTTTTAATTTTTTTATGAAAAACGATCCTGTTAGAAGTATCCAAATAAAAGGAACTGAAAAAAATAATATTGAATTACTTAAATATGACATTTTATCATTCCTTATCTTTACGATAGTTGTTAATTATCTGTTCCATTTTCATCCCTCTAGATCCTTTAATTAATATTACATCTCTTCTACAACTAATTTTATCTATGTATTTAATAATATCTACTTTGTTTTCGAAATGTTTTATAACTATTTTGCCTTTAGATTTTTTATTTGCACCGGTTGAAATATAATTACCTAATTCTCCTATAGTAATCAAATAATCAATATTTTTCTTTACAATATATTCTCCAATTTCTTGATGTGCTTTTTCTTTAATATCACCAAGTTCTAACATATCACCTAAAATTGCTATCTTATTATTACCATCAATTTCATCTAAAAGATCAATTGCATTTTTCATTGACACTGGATTGGCATTGTAAGAATCGTTAATAAACTTTATATTATTTATTATTTCAATTTGTGACCTCATATCAGTTAATTTTATATCTTTTAGTGCTCTTTTAATTAAAGTCCATTCAACATTAAAGTTTCTTGCAACAGTTATTGAAGCAATAATGTTGTATATATTATACTTGCCAAATAGATTGGTTTTCAAATTTATTATGTCATTACTTTCTTTAATAGAAAATTCCATACCGGATTTAGTTATCTTGTATTTTAGCACTCTAAAATCAGCACTTGCATTAAAGCCAAAATATTTATGCTTTGTCTTATTGTTTAATAAATCATATAATATATCAGTATAAGAATTATCAATATTTAATACAGCCAAACCATTTTCATCTAAAGATTCAATAAGTTCACCTTTTGCTTTAGCTATCTCGCCTACTGAATTAAAAAATTCAATATGGGCTTGCCCTACATTTGTTACTATTCCCACTTGAGGATTTGCAATTTCAGCTAGAAGTTTTATTTCGCCAAAACCACTCATTCCCATCTCAACAATAAAAAAATCCTCATTACCTTCTATTCTAAATAAAGTTAAAGGTACACCTATGTGATTGTTTAAATTACCTATGTTTTTTTTAACATTATATTTTTGGCTTAATAAATCATATAAAATATCCTTTGTAGATGTTTTTCCTGAACTGCCAGTTATACCAATCACTTTTACATTTTTATGATTCCGCCTATGAAATCTAGCTAAATCCTGTAAAGCTTTAGTAGTATCTTCTACTTTTATAATGTTTTTTAGATTAGTTTCAATTTCTTTTTGCACTATAACAGCTTTAACATTTTTAGCTAAATCATCATCAATAAAGACATGTGCATCAAAATTTTCACCAATTAATGGGATAAAAATATCCTCGTCATTTAAATTCCTTGAATCTGTAGAAATTCCTTTAAGAATATCATCCTTATTTCCTTTTATTAATGTACCATCTACTGTTTTTAATATTTCACTAACTTTATATTCAAACATTTTATACACCACTTAATTTATTATTTATAGCACTTGTTGCAACTTCTTTATCATTAAAATCAATAGTTTTATCAGCAAAAACTTGATAAGTTTCATGACCCTTCCCAAAAACAATTACCACATCATTTTTTTGTGCTTTATTAATTGCATGAATAATAGCATCTTTACGATCCTCTTTAATAATATAGTCAGTATCATATTCAGATTCAGTAATTCCAACATTTATTTCTTCAATTATAACTTCAGGATCCTCTGAGCGGGGATTATCTGTTGTTACAACTACATAATCACCATATTTAACAGCTATTTTACCCATTTTGGGTCTTTTATCTTTATCACGTTCTCCACCACAACCAAAAACAATTATTATATCACCATGTTTAAAGTTTTTTAATGACTCTAATACATTTATCATACTATCAGGAGTATGGGCATAATCTATGATAACAGTAAAATCTTGATCTGCATTAATAGTCTCAAACCTACCCGGGATCCCCTCGATACTCTCCAATGATTTTTTAATAGTCTTTTCATCAATCCCTAAACTTAATGCTGTTCCTATTGCAGCCAAACTATTATATATGTTAAATTGGCCGGTTAAATGCAAATTATACTTTATATTATTTAATTTGAAACTTACACCATATAATGCCAATTCAAGATCAGTTGCCTTTAAATCACAATTTTGTTCTATACCATATGTAATAATTTCAATTGTTGTATTATTCTTAAAAAAACTGGAGTATTCATCATCATTATTAATAATAGCAGTACCATCTTTTTTTATTTTTTTAAATAGTTTAACTTTTTCTTCAGCATATTTTTGCATTGTCTTGTGATAATCTAAATGATCTTGAGTTAGATTTGTAAAAATAGCTATCTTAAACTCCATAGTATCAACTCTATTTAATGCTAAAGCATGTGAAGATACTTCCATTACAGCATATTTAACTTTGTTATCCCTCATCTTAGCTAAATATTTATATATGTCTAATGATTCAGGGGTTGTTCTGGAAGCATTTAAGGATTTTTCTCCATCATATACTTCTATAGTGCCTATTAATCCTGTTTTATATCCACTTCTATTTAAGATATCCTTTATTAGATAGGTAGTAGTTGTTTTACCGTTTGTACCTGTCACACCTATTAGCTCGATCTTTTCTAAAGGGTCTTCATAAAAGTTTTTAGCTATCCTTGCCATCGCTTTTCTACTATCATTAACTTTTATATATGTGATTTTTTTTGAATAATTGTCTAGTTCTTTATCAATTAATACTGCATTTGCCTGTTTTTTTATAACATCTGAAATATATTCATGACCATCAGTTTTAAATCCTTGAATACAGATAAATAAATCGCCATCTTTTATTTGTCTGGAATCATATTTTATATCGTTGATTTTTATATTCTTATTACCAATTATTTTTTCTACATTTACTTTTTTTAAAAGCTTTTTTAAAAGCATTTTTATCACCCTTTTAACTTGATTACTATTGGTTGATCAATATTAATTCTCAAACCCGGATCAATACTCTGACCAATAATCTCTCCGGCTTGTCCTTGAACTTTTAAGTCAAGTCCCATCATTTCTGCTAAGCTTTTTGCATCTTCTAATTTCATACCTCTAAAATCTGGAGTCATAATTTTATAATTTCTTATAATATTTTCATTTTGTTCTGTAAATAAAAATACAGTAGAATTTTTATATACATTTGAACTAGCTTTGGGAACTTGTGCAACTATACTATTATTCTCACCTATTATTTTATACTCTAAACCCAGTTCTTTTATTCGATTTTGAACGTTATAAATGCGCTTATTTCGATAGTCATCAAGTTTTACCAATTCATTTTCAATAGGTTTATTATTTTGATTTTGTGAAGGTACTTTGTAATATCTTATTAAATCACTTGCAATACTTTTAAATAATGGAGCAGCAGTTTGGCTAGCGTAATAAGTCTGTCCATCAATACCATATAAAACAACTAACACAACAAACTGAGGATCATTGACTGGGAAAAGGCCAACAAATGAAGAATCATATAAATTACTGTTATAATGCTGTGCTGTACCAGTTTTCCCACCTACACGATATCCTTCAATATATGCATTAGTTCCAGTACCAGAACTTACTACATTTTCTAAAAGTGATAACGTTTTATTTGCTGTGTTACTAGAAACCACTCTTCTCACTTCTACAGGTTTAGAATCTTTTAATATTTTTCCGTTTTGATCCGTAATCTTATTAATTAAATTTGGTTTCATTAAAACTCCATTATTTGCAACAGCAGAAATTGCTGAAATTAATTGAATTGGTGTTACAGAAATTCCTCTTCCAAAGGAAATTGTAGCGATTTCAATATCACCAACACTATTATACTCAGGTATTAGTCCAACTGCTTCTCCTGGTAAGTCAATATTTGTTTTTTGACCAAAACCAAATGCATTTATATACTTAAAAAATGATTCTTTCCCCATTCTCAATCCAACTTGAACAAATCCCGGGTTACACGAGTTTTGAACTACTTCAGAAAACAATTCTGTACCATGACCCTGATCGTCCCAACATTCTATATATTCTTTTTCAACCTTTATTTTACCTGTATCATGAAAAACATCATTTTGATTAACAACACCTTCTTCTATAGCAGAAGCTGTTGTAATTATTTTAAATGTTGACCCTGGTTCATAATTATCTGTAATAGCACGATTTCTCCAGTATCTCTTATTATAATCAGAAAAATTATTTGGGTCATAAGTAGGGTAATTGGCCATTGATATGATATTTCCGGTATTAGGTTCCATTACGATAATTGTTCCACCTTCTGCATTGAATTCATTAGCTGCAGAGGCTAATTCTCGTTCAGCACTATGCTGAATTGCTTCATTAATGGTTAAATATATATTATTACCATCTTTTTCTGGAATATAGTCAATAACACTTTCAGGAATTACTTGTCCAGAAGCATCTCGTTCAGTTAATATTAACCCTCTACTTCCTGTTAAATATCTGTCAAAGGAAAGTTCCATACCTTCTAATCCATTATTATCTATACCTGTAAATCCTAATATTTGACTTGCTAATTTTTCTCTTGGATAAATTCTTTTGCTTTCATCAATAAAAGTAATACCTTCTAACTGTAGATCATCTATTTTTTTTACCTTTTGATCTGGAATTTGTCTTTCAAGATATACCGCATAGGCATCTTTGGAAAGTCTATTAAATATGGTTTCATACCCTACAGATAAAATATCGGCAAGTTTTCCGGCTGTTTGAGTTGGATTTGTCACCTGTTTAGGTAAACCCACCACTGTCTTACTAGTAACACTTACAGCCAGTTCCTTGCCGTTAATATCAAATATTTTACCCCTATTGGGATTTATTTTTAACTCCATAATTCTTTGTTGGAGGGCTTTATCATAGTATTCTTCATTATTAATAATTTGAATCCAAATTAATCTTCCAATTAATAGCAACAAAACAAAAGTAATTATAAAAAAAAGGACTTTAATTCTTTTTTTTCTTTTACTATCATTCATAATATCATCCTTTTATAATTAACATTTTATGGTGAGTACGCTCGTGCAGTTCCTAAATTAGTTATAAAATCAGTTATTTGACTTAAAAAGAATCTTCTTTCAGAAGCATTTTCACTCTCAACACCCTCTGTTTTTAAAACTATAGTTTGCATTGTTTCAGGCTCGATCATATTTAACTCGCTTCTAGCTAAAGTATCTACCTGTGAAAGAGAACTCGCATTAGATAACTGTATACCCAGTTTATGATTTTTGTCTTCCATTACTTGAAGTTCATTTTGTATTTGATCAATACGATAACTTAAATCATTTATTTTTAATGTATAACTAATGTAAACCACTAATATTATAGCACATATTGTTAGTAAAATTAAATAAATATATATGTTTTTTTTATCCTCATTATCATAATCTGCATATCTACTATTACTGTTATTATTGTTATGATTGTAACCATTAACATTATTATAATTTCTATTATTTTCGTACATGTTACTCACCTTCCTTCTCATATTTTCTCGGCTACTCTTAATTTCGCACTTCTGGATCTATAGTTTTCTTTAACTTCTTTTTCCGAAGCTCTAACCGGTTTACGTGTAATAATTTTTACTAAAGGTTCTTTATCACATTTACATACCGGAAGTTCAGGAGGACATATACAATCACTTGCTAACTCTCTGAATTTATGTTTAACTATTCGGTCTTCAAGAGAATGAAAGCTTATTATACATATTCTACCCTCTTTTTTTAATCTTTTTACTGCTACATCTATCATATCTTCTAATTGATTTAATTCATTGTTTGTAGCAATACGTAGGGCTTGAAATGTCCTGCGAGCTGGATGTCCTCCAGATCTTCTGGCAGAGGCAGGAATAGCTGCTTTAATAATATCAACTAATTCAAACGTAGTTTCAATCACCTTTTTTTTCCTAAAAGCCACTATAAACTCTGCAATTCTTGCTGCCCAATTATCTTCACCATAATCATAGATTATTTTTTCGATTTTGTCTTTTCTATAATTATTAACAATATCTGCTGCAGTTAATTTTTGATCTCGGTTCATCCTCATATCAAGGGGGCCGTTGTTTTTGTAACTAAAACCTCTGTCAGAGTTATCCAACTGAGGGGAAGATACACCGAGATCAAAAATCATACCATCAACTTCTGCAATATTATGTTTATCCAACACTTTATCAATATCAATATAATTAGCATGTTCTAATATTAAGTTTTTACTTTCTATACTGTCTTTTACAGCATTTATAGCATCTAAGTCCCTATCTAAAGCAATTACAAGGCCATCATCATCAATGTTTTCTAAAATAGCAGCTGTGTGACCTCCACGTCCCAAGGTTCCGTCCACATAAATACCATCCTTTTTACAGTTTAAATATTCTATAGTTGTGTCCAACATAACTGGTTCATGTTCAAAATTCATAATTAATTCCTCCGTTATATTCCCAAGTCTTCCATTGCTGCTGCGATCTCATCAGTAGAATCTTCAGTTGTTTCCAAGAATTGATCCCAATTTTCTTTTGCCCACAATTCTATTCTATTTGTTAAGCCGATAACTACAATATCTTTCTCAAGTTCAGCATATTCTTTTAAGTTAGTAGGAATGTTTATTCTTCCTTGTTTATCAAGAGTAGATTCAGTAGCTCCTGATATGAAAAACCTAGCAAAAAACCTAGCATTTTTATTCGTCACAGGTGTATTAGCAATTTTTTTACTTAATTGTTCCCATTCATCCATCGGGAAAATAAACAGGCAGTTATCTAATCCTCTAGTTGCTACAAAGTTATCACCAAGTTCTTCTCTAAACTTTGCAGGGATTATTAGTCTTCCTTTAGAATCCATTTTATGTAAATATTCACCTATTAACATAATATCATCACCTGTTCCCCATTTATACCACTATCTACCACTAATCACCACTTAGTATACTATTTCTATGTATATAAAAAAATTCCTTTAAAATATAATAATTATTTTAGTACTTTAGTACTATTTTGACATAAAAAAATGTGGGGTTTCCCCCACTTGCTAAAAATATATACTAAATAGAATTAAAAATATTCATGTTTTATTCCAAAAATAGTTCAATTTCAGGAATTCTATTTAAGAAGTCTAATATTAATTCTGGTCTATCAGTTATATAACCGTTGGAATTTAAATGAGCCATAATTCTAAACTGCCAACCTTTATTTATTACATATGGAAATATAAATAAATCTCTTTCATGTGCCAAAGCTATATTCCATGGCCAACTAATAAACCCCTTTACACCAATACCATTTACATTTCCTTTAGCTAAATCAAGCCAACTTTTCCAACTCCTTTTGCCCATCCTATTATTAGTTAATAAAAGTAATCTAGGTATATTTGGTACACTGTTTTTAAATTCTTTTAAAATTTCAAGTTCAGTCGAAAATATTATTATATCAGAATAATACATTTTATTATTTGGATTGGTATCTGCTTCGTACCAGTTCTTTTTTTTCAATAATTCTATTATATCTTCTGTTAACCTGGGATATCTATTTATATCTTTTAAATCCAAAACAATTCCTGGAGAGTTTTTGTGATTATCTATTATGTCTAATATATTTTCAAGAGCTATAATATTTAAATTATTATAATTATCATTAGCTCTTTTTGAATATTTTTTATTAAACCAAGAGCCAAACTCTAATTTTAATAATTCTTCATAACTAAAAGTACTAATATGTTCATTTTTTCTATCTGGATATATTTCTTCAATATTAGAAGTTCTTTTTAAATTGTTATCATGTAAAGCTATTAACTTACCATCTTTTGTCCTATGAATATCTACTTCAAGATAGTCTACATTTAAATCTATTGCTTTTTTAAAAGCTGGTTCTGTTAATTCCGGTGCAATAAAGGATGCTCCTCTATGGGCTATAACAGCGGGATATTCAATATTATACTTGTCTAAAATTTTCTTTCCTTTATTTGAGGGATTAATAAAATAATAGCCTCCATAAAAAACTATGAAAATAACTAAAAATATTAAAATTATTAATAAAATTATTTTCATAATAATATACCCCCTATTTTTTATTATTTATGTTTAATAGGTCTCGTGCTCTTCTTATGCTTTTATTACCAAACTTATCTTTTATTACATCTATTGTATTATTAAATTCATCTTTACTTTCATTAGATTCAAATAAGGATAACTGTTCTTTTTGCTTATACTTTAAACCAGCTATGCCTACTCCAATTAATCTAATAGGTCTTTTAATATTAATTTTGTTTAACAGCTTCTTACTATAATTATATAAATCATCAGTACTATCTATATAACTTTTTATAGTAATTCTTCGAGTTACAACATTAAATTTATTATCTTTTACTTTAATAAAAATTGTATTACCAATTAGATTCTTATTTCTAATCCTTCTAGTAACTTTCTGTGATAATACTAATAGATACTTAAAAAGCAAATCCAAATCTGTAATATCTTCACTAAATGTAGTTTCATTACTAACTGATTTTATTTCTTGATTTGTGCTCACTTTCCTATTATCTTTGCCTCGAATTAAATCATATAGTGATAATCCATGTTTGCCAAATAAATCCTTTAGTTCCTCTATTTTTAGTCTTTTGAGATGTTTTATTTTATTTATTCCTATTTCATTTAACCTTTTTGATGTTTTTGCCCCGACACCAGGTATTATCATTATTGATAAATCATCTAATACCTCTGCAACCTCTTCATCTTTTATAATAACTAATCCATCTGGTTTTTCTAAATCTGATGCAATTTTAGCTAGAAATTTATTACTAGCAACTCCTACTGAACATATTAGACCAGTTTGATTTTTAACTTTTTCTTTTATCAATTTTGCTATCTTATAAGAATCACCATATAGTCGATGACATCCTTTAATATCTAAATATGCTTCATCTATTGATATCTTTTCAATTTTTGGTGTGATTTGTTGCAAAATTTCAAAAATTCGATTTGATAGTTCACTGTATCTTTTCCCTCTTCCAGGTAAATAAATTCCATGAGGACATAACTTTTTAGCTTGAGCTATCGGCATCGCAGAATGGATACCATACTTTCTTGCTTCATAAGAAGCTGTTGAAACAACTCCCCTGTTATCCAAACTGACTCCCCCAATTATAACTGGTTTGCCCTTCAGTTTTGGATTGTCGAGCTGTTCAACAGCTGCATAAAAAGCATCCATATCAACATGAATTATATTTAAATTAGTATTCATTTTAATAACCCTCTTTAAGATAAAGAAATTTCAACTAATTTATCAATTAGTTTACTATAACTTAAACCACTTGCCTCCCAAAGTTTGGGATACATACTGTAATTAGTAAAACCAGGTATTGTATTAATTTCATTAATATATATAATATTGTCCTTTGTTACAAAAAAATCTACTCTTGCTAATCCTTCACCTTCAATAATTTCAAAAGCTTTAATAGAAATACTTCTTATTTTTTCAATTAGATCACTATCTAAATCAGCTGGAATTACTAATTTGGTTTTGTCATCTTCATATTTTGATTGATAATCATAAAAATCATTAGCCGGTATTATTTCACCCGGTAGTGAAGCTATTATTTTATCTTTTCCTAATACAGAACACTCTATTTCTCTTGCATTAATATGTTTTTCAATAATAGCCTTACTATCATATATAAATGCTTCTTTGATAGCTTTATCTAAATCCTTTATATTATATACTTTAGAAATTCCTATACTTGACCCCAAGTTTGCAGGTTTAACAAACAAGGGAAAAGAATTTTTTTCTAAGAATTGTTTTAACTTTATTTTATAATCATTATTTTTTTTGACTGTTATAAATTCAGTTTGCTTTAAACCATTATAATCAAAAAGTTTTTTCATAATTCCTTTATCCATTCCAACTGCACTACTTAATACATTTGCTCCAATATATGGTATTTCAAGCAGTTCTAAAAAACCTTGAATTTTACCATCTTCACCATATGGTCCATGAATTAAAGGAAAAACAATATCAAATTTATTGTTAAGAAACTTTTTTAATCCTTTATTAACATTAATTTCAGATTCAGGAACTTCTTTTAAATCATGATTATTAAGAAACTTTAAAGACTCCTTGCTATTAAGCCAATTTCCCTTTTTATCCACAGCAATTGGAATTATATTATATTTTTCTTTTTCTGCATATTTGCAGACAGATCTAGCTGACATAATTGATACTTCGTGTTCTTCAGATTTTCCTCCAAATATTAACCCTAAGTTTATTTTATCCAAATAAAATCACCTACTATTTATCCTTGTAATAATCTAATTTCATTGCTTCCTTTACTTCATTTATTGTTTCTTTAGCTATAACTCTAGCTTTTTTAGTACCTTCCATAACTATTTCATCTACGAGATCCGGATTTTCAATATACTTCTGTCTACGTTCTCTAATTGGCTCTAATAGTTCATTCATTGCCTTAGCTAAACGTTTTTTACATGCTACACAACCAATTGTTCCTGCCTTACATCTTTTTTCAATCTCAGGCACATCTTCTTCATTAAATGCTTTATGGTACTGAAATACTGTACATACTTCAGGATGACCTGGGTCGGTAGCTTTAATTCTTGCAGGATCAGTTTTAGCTGACATAACTTTTTTTAATACTGTTTCTTCATCATCATTAAGGTATATTGCATTATCTAAAGATTTACTCATCTTATTTTCTCCATCAAGTCCAACTAAACGCGGTATTCTACTTATCAATGGTTCTGGTTCCTTAAAAACTGGTGAATATAACTGATTAAATTTACGTACAATTTTTCTGGTTTGCTCAATATGGGGTAACTGGTCTTGTCCGACTGGAACTAAATCTGCCTTACAAAAAGTAATATCCGCAGCCTGGCTAATAGGATATCCTAAAAATCCGTAAGACATTTCATCATATCCATACTGCTCTGATTCTGATTTAATTGTTGGATTTCTTTGAAGTTGATTTACCGTTACTATCATAGAATAAAAAACAGTTAGTTCAGCTATTTCTGGAATCATTGACTGAACTAAGATAGTTGTTTCTTCTGGATCAATTCCTACTGCAAGATAATCTTCAGCAACTTGGTGAACATCCTTAGTTAAATTCTCTGGACGATCAAAGTTTGTCGTTAAAGCCTGTACATCTGCAATAATTAGAAAAGTATCATATTTTTTTTGTAATTTAAGCCTATTTTCCAAACTTCCAACATAATGACCTAAGTGTAATTTGCCGGTTGGTCTATCACCGGTTAGTATTCTTTTTTCATTTTTCAACATAATCACCTTCCCTAGTATCTTGACTAAATATGTAGTATTTGATAGTATATTAACTACCAAATTGTAATAATTAATTAAAAGGAGATAAAACAAATATGTCTAAAACTAGAATGACTAAACAAAGAAAAACAATTTTAGATGTTTTAAAAAACACAACATCACATCCAACAGCTGACTGGATTTATGAACAAGTAAAAAAAGAAATACCCAATGTAAGTCTGGGTACAATCTATAGAAATCTAAACTTACTTGCAGAAATGAATAAGATTACTGTTATCAACTATGCTAATGATCAAAGTCATTATGACGGAAATACCGAAGTTCATTATCATTTCAGATGTAATAACTGTCAGAGAGTTTACGACCTACATTTGGAGCTATTTGAAAAAGAAATCAATAACATAGTTGAAAAAAATACAGATTATAAAGTTAGTGAACATCGTCTTGAATTTTATGGTATCTGTCCAGATTGTCAAAATTAATTTTTAAAGATTTTTTATTATATTATTAACTAACTTTTTAAACTTTGGTTTTACTTTTTGCGCAACTTCCATTACTTCTTCATGGGTTAAGGATTCTTCATCTTTACCTTTAAGAACATCAGTAATACAAGAAATAGCTAAATTTTCTATACCTGCATGTGTACCTGCAATTAGTTCAGGTACTGTTGACATACCTACTGCATCTGCTCCAATTAATCTCTGAAACTTACTCATTGCATAGGACTCATATACCGGACCTGTTATAGCTAAATATACACCTTTCATAATATGAATTCCAACTTCATCTGCTGCTTTTTCAGCAATTTCAATCATATTTTCCGGATGAGCATCTGTCATGGCAGGAAATCTAGGTCCTATTTCATCATCATTTTGTCCTATTAAAGGATTACTTCCCATAAAGTTTAGGTGATCTGTAAGTATCATTAAGTCACCGGGTCTAAATGTAGAATTTAATCCACCAGCGGCATTTGTTATAATTAATTTTTCAATACCCAATTCCTTTAAAACCCATACTGGAAAAGCTAACTCTTTCATTGAATAACCTTCATAGTAATGTACTCGTCCATTCATAGCAACTACTTTTTTCCCATGTTTTTCACCAAACACAAATTCTCCTGCATGTCCCTCAACTGTTGAAACAGGCATTCCTGGAACATCAGTATACTTAATCGTTGTTTTGTTTTCCAACTGCTCACTATATTCCCCTAATCCAGAACCTAATATCAAACCAATCTTTGGTTTAATACTAACTTTGCTTTGTAAATAGTTTTTTGCTTTTATTCTTTTTTCCTTATATTTCAACATAGATTTTGCCTCCAAATTAATTAATATTTTTATCTATTTCTTCTTTTGCTAAGGTATCTACCTTTTCATTGTATCTATCACCAGAATGCCCTTTAACTTTTTTTAAAGTTACATTTTTATTGCTTATTTGGTTATCTAATTCTTTCCATAATTCTAGATTTTTAACAATTTTACCACCAGAAGTTTTCCAACCTCGGTTTTTCCAACCTTCAATCCATTCATTAATACCTTTAACAACATAATTTGAATCTGAATAAATAACTATCTTTTTATTTTTACGAATTACTTTTAAGGCTTCAATTACTGCTTTTAATTCCATCCTGTTATTTGTAGTACTAGGTTCATATCCTGTAATTTCTATCTCTTTATCTTCTTCTAATAATATAGCAGCGTAAGCACCAGGTCCTGGATTGTTATAACAAGCTCCATCGGTATAAATAATAATTTCTTCTTTATTATAATTATAAACTTCATCTTTACTATCCAGTGATCTATAATATGGTTTAATGTCTATAATTGAAGTTTTATTTACTGCATCTATTCCTGTAATATATATTTTATTATCTTTTATATACTTTATACCCACAGTACTTAAACCAATTTTATTTGGTCTATTTGGAGTTCTAGTAGCAAAAAGTCCTCTCTTTTCATTACTAGTAGAATAAGTTGGGTTTATTTCTAAATCTAATCTTTCATCTTTTAACTTATCCAAATAAAACAGTACTATCAAATAATCGTACTTTTCAATTCCCTTTAAGGCTTCTTTGTATTTGGGTTTTATCTCTAAATAGAATTCTCCTTTAGCATCAATATCGGGTTGTCTGGGAATACTATCCATATCTTTATATGGTGAAATTATTTCTCCTATTGATTCGAATTCAATCATTAATTATCCTCCTAGTCAGCAAATAGTTCTTCTAATCTTTTTACAGCTCTTCTTAAGTGTGGAATGACTATTGAACCTCCTACTACTAATCCCACACTAAATACTTCATAAAATTCTTCTTTAGTTACTCCGTTTTCATAACATTGATCAATATGATATCTTATACAATCATCACATCTTAAGACCATTGATGCTACTAGTCCTAACATTTCTTTTGTTTTTGAATCTAATTTCTTATCTTTATATACATTTGTATCAAGGTTAAAAAACCTTTTAATTTCTAGGTTGTTAGATTCGAATATTTTAGAATTAATTTCTTCTCGTTCTTCCCAAAAACTGTCCTTACTCATTATACTTCCTCCCAAAAAATAATTTACAATTAATTTTTCTATCCGTTTTTTTAGTATATAATGATTAAATAATTATTGCAAACATGCTAACCATTGCAATTAATCATTTTCCTTTTCTCTATTTTTATAAAATTCATTTAACTTTTTATTGATTTCCTTACGTTTTTTTATTTCACTATCTTTAAGTTTACCGGTTGGTCCTTCAATCTTTAGATAATTATCTTTAAAAAATGATCCTATCAATAAAAATAATAACGAGGGAATTAACCAAACAATAAATATTATATAATAGATGAAAGTCAATGATATGTTGTATCCTGCTATTTCAGTTATAAATATTTCGGTACTAAGATAACCCATATTTTGAGGTAAAATCAATATTAATAAAATCACTAAAAAAATATTTGTTGAATAAATCAATATATAATTTTTGATAATATTCCAGATTAGTCCACCTTCTCTTGTTTCTCCTTTTTTTAGATTTCTTAAAGAAAAATACAGTGGTAATACTATAGGCCAGGAGATTAAAACTCCAATTGACCATAAGATCCACCTATTTTTTCGATTATAGGCATCTATACCTACAAATATTGTTATAGGAACAGCTAGAAAGTATGTAAACATTAAAGTTGAAATATATGCCATATTAAAGTTCCTCTTTTCTTATCCATATTTTAACATTATTATAATATATGATAGTTATATATTCAATAAAAAGATTTTTATAAATTGTAAAATACTTTAATGACTAAATACCAACTATATGTTATAATAAAACAATTAAACAATATTAAAGTAATTTTGGAGTGATCAAAATGAATATTTTAAATATATTATTGATTTTAGTTACTGGTACTGCAGCAGGATTTATTAACTCAGTAGCAGGAGGAGGATCTTTGTTATCTTTACCACTTTTAATAACTCTTGGTTATCCTTCAGCTGTAGCTAATGGCACAAATAGAATTGCTATTATTATACAAGATATTATAGCAGTTGCAAATTTTAAGAAAAAAGGTTATAGTAGTTTTAAAATGAGTTTTAAGTTAGGCTTACCAGCTATAATTGGTGCAATTATAGGATCTAATATTGCTATAACTGTTCCTGATAATGTTTTTAATACGGTATTGGCAATAGTTATGGTTTTAATGCTAATAATTATTATCTTTAATCCTCAGAAAAGATTAATGAAAAACAAAAATATTAAAAATATGGACCATAGTTTTAATAAGACTCTTGGTTACATTATATTTTTCTTTATAGGACTGTATGGTGGATTTATTCAGGCAGGTGTTGGATTTTTAATAATTACAGCTTTAGTATTTTTAACTGGCAGTGATTTAGTTCAAATTTCAAGTATAAAAGTATTTATTGTTGCAATGTATCTTATACCATCGTTATTAATATTTATTATAAATGGAAAAATAGAACTCATTACCGGTTTGATTTTAGCAACTGGTAACGGTTTAGGTGCTTGGATAGGTACAAGTTTAGCAGTAAAAAATGGTGAAAAAATGGTAAAAGCGGTTATTTTTATAGCTATATTATTTATGGCAGGTAATCTATTGGGAGTTTATTAATTCCTTTAATAACTTAACCTTTCCATTTAATAAGCTCTCATTGTCAGCTTCTACTACTAATCTTAAATAAGGTTCTGTGTTTGATGGACGAATATTAAACCACCAATCATTGAATTCGATTCTATAACCATCAAAGTCATATATTTTTTGGGGAGGTTCTTTATCATTGAAATACTCAACTATATAATCCATTACTTCTTTTTTATTATCAATTTTAAAGTTGATTTCTCCAGAACCTTTATACTTATTAATATCACTTATAAGTTCAGATATCGTTTTGTTCTCTTTAACTTTATACTGATTAACTACATCTAAGACTATAAATGAAGTTAATAGACCGGAATCACAGTAATAAAAATCTCTGAAATAATAATGTCCGGCAAGTTCACCACCTACAACTGCATCCAGTTCTCTCATTTTTAATTTTGCAAAAGCATGCCCAACCTTCCACATATACGGTTTACCACCTAAGCTTTCAATTTTCTCCTTTACAGACCAGGAAGTTCTAATATCATAAAGAACATATTGATTAGTTTTATCTTTTAAAAAGTATTCAGCTAAAATTGCTGTTATTAGATCTGGTGATATAAATTTGCCATTCTCATCTAAAAATATAACTCGATCAGCATCGCCATCATATACTACTCCAACATCATAGTTTTCCTTGTGAATTAAACTTTTTATTTCATCTAAGTTCTCTTCATTCATTGGATTTGGGTCATGTCCTGGAAAATCACCATCCATTTTTTCATTGATATATTTAACATTTTCTCCAAATATATCTTTTAAAAATAATGAAGCCATACCATTTGAAGCATCTACTATCACATCTAATTTTTCTATATTTGGTTTATGTCTTTTTAGAAAACTTAAATACTTAAACTGACCATGATATTTATTGACTTCACTGTCAACATCTTTAATGATTATATCTTCTTTTTGAATATCAGACTTATTAACTAATTCTTCTAATTGATCTAGACCTGTATCATAACCAATAGGAAGGGCATTTCTTTTAGAAATTTTCATGCCATTGTATTCTTTACTATTATGTGAAGCTGTAATTTGAATTGAAAGATCAAAATCACCGTCAGCTGTATTAAAATATACAGATGGTGTTGAAGCCAATGCCATTGAAAATACTTCTATTCCTCTATCAATTAATCCTTGTGCTAAATACTCAAATATCTCTGGAGACGATTTCCTGATATCATAACCAATTAAAGCATTTTCACTATCTACAATATCAGGTAAGTAATATCCAATTTTATATGACGTATACTTATCAAAATCCTGATTGTAAACACCTCTAATATCATAGGCTTTAAAAACTGACATAAAATCACTCTCCTTTGACAAATCCTTATTTCTCTCTTAATCAGCAAAAATTATTTTTTGAATATTTAAATTAATTATTTCCTAATCTAAAAAATTGATTTACTATACCCAAATACTTTGCGCTTTCTCCAGAATTTTCTACACTGAAAATACTAAAAATCACATAATTTGTTCTTGATGTTTTTACTCTTAAAACCTGTTCACCTATAACGCCTTCTAATATTTTTCCTAAGTCAGTTTCTGAATCTTCCTGCAGTTGTTCTACACCCCAACTAATAAAGCCCTCTTGATTTGGATTTGTAATTGCTAAAAAAGTTGCTAGTACAATAATCAGTATTAAAAAAACCATGAAATTTTTCATTTTCTCACCCCTTCTAATTATTTTTATAAATGAATCTTAAAGTTAAATCTAAAACTTGACTGTCAATTAAAAAATCATTATTCAATAATAAATTACCTAAACCATCTAAATAATGATACTCTATTTTTTCTTTGTTATTATAGACCTGTAATTTTATAATTCCTTTTTCAGTCAATCTATCATCATTTTTACCATTAACTATAAACACTGGAGAGTTTTGTTTTTCAATTAATTTAATTGGCATTAGATTCAATAGTTCCTTACTATATTCTTTTTGAAAATAAAGACTTAAAAATAAGTTTTTATATCTTTTAGGTATATTCTTATCTTTTACTGTAAATTCTAAATTCTTTTCAATTGCTCTCACCAAATCATTATATATATCTACTAAAATATATTTATCTTTTAATGTACCCTCAATATATAAATTATTACTGTCTTTCAATAATCTTTCTTTTATTATATCCTCTTGTTTTACTGCTTGAAACGAATAAAAAATCAAACCAGAGAAATTTCTTTCCTGTGCTGTTAAACTAACAATTAGTCCACCTTCGTCATGGCCAAACAAAAATATTTTATTATCTTTTCTACCCATCTTTTTGTTAATATAATTTACTATATTTATTAAGTCATCTTTGTGCTGACTAATTGTAGGGGTTTTATTATCAACTAAATTACTGCTTTCACCTATACCTCTTTTATCATATCTTAAAGTAATAAAACCATTATTTGATAGTTGATAGGCTAAATTTTTATAATAATTATTTTCAGTAATATTATATATATTTCCATTTCTATCAACATTACCTAAATCAGGAACTATTATTATTACAGGAGTATTTATATCATGAACCTTAGGATAGGTAATATTTCCATATATTCTACCATTTTTAGCCTCAGCATCAAATTCACTTTCTGTTCCAGAAAATGTAACTACTTGTTCTGAAAAAACATTAGTTGGAGTGATTATTGGGATTAATAATATAATTAAAAATATACAAATATATTTAAAAGACAGTTTATAAAAAGATTTATTGTTAAACACTGATATTTCCCTCATTAAACTCTTCTACCAAAATATCCATAAAAACTTCATCATATTTTTCCCCAGCAATGACTCTAGATTTTCGCCTTCGTCCAGCTTCTTTAAAACCTATCTTTTTATAACATTTAATTGCTCTTTTATTATAAGAATAAACTTTTAACATTATATTATATATATTTAATAAATTAAATCCATAATCTAAAAGTAGTTTTAATGCTTCTGTTCCATATCCTTTATTCCAATAATCTTTTTCACCAATAAAAATACCTAACTCAGCATTTTGATTTATTTGATCTATATTAAATAAACCACAGTTTCCTATTAGTTTATCCTCATTTTTTTCTATTATCGCAAAACTATTTTTTGATATCTCTTCTAATGCTTTTTTTTCTTTATCTATTGTATATATTTCATGTGCATTCCCTAAGTTAATTGATACCTCAAGATCATTAATCCATGCAGTATACTTTCTATAATCTTCTTTGTTTATTGGTGATAGATATACCCTATCTCCAATTATCTTTTTAAAGTATTCCATTAAAATCAATCACTCTCCTTGTCTGTCATATCAGATGTCTGTTTTGTATTATTTATATTCTTTTTATCCCATTTTATAAATATTATTGAAAACAAAAAGGCTTGTAAAGTTACTTCTGGTAAACCAACTAAATGTTCAATTACAGGTATTTTAGTATATATAAAACCTTCAATCGAACCAGGTGTTGCTGCTACTGCTCCAATTAAAGTTAAGCCCCATAGTAAAGCAAATAATTTAAGCCAACTGTATTGACTTTTAACAATACCTCCATAAACAGGATAAATAATTAATCCAATAAATATTCCCCTCATTAATTGAAAAATTGGAGCAAATCTAATAATAAAGGAATCAATCTCTCTGAAATTATTGTATAGAACAGAGGAAGTAAACTGGGGATCATAGTTTAGATAATTTTGAAATATTAACCCAGTAATTATATAAATTAATGTATGAACAACTGCAAATCTAAATAGATATCCTTTTAGTCGGCTTTTATCCACAATATCTCCTCCGAATAGTTTTAATTATTTCTCTTTAAAAAATTGCATTCTTCATCATCACAAATTTCACTTCTATAGTCTACCTCTATTGTAACATGGTTAATATCATAATTTTTTAAAAGTCCTCTTATTTCTTCTTTTGTTTGATTTACTTGATTATTATCATAATTATCTTCAACAACAATATGAGTACTAAATAAATTATTTTCACCATCTAAACTCCATAAATGAGTATGATGAATAGTTACTAAATCTATATTTTCTAATATAATATTTTCAATTTCCTGAATTGATAAATCATTTGGCACTGCTTGAAGAAATATTTTTAATATTTTTTTAAAGTTTTTAAACACATTATACAAAATATATGATGTTATTACTATCGATAAAATTGGATCAAGAATCGGTATTTCTTTAAACATATAAATTATACCAACAATAAAAATAGATACCCAACCAAATACATCTTCTAGAAAATGAAAGGTGATTACTTCTTCGTTGATTGAAGTACCTTTACTTAATTTATATGCTGCAATACCATTTACTAAAATTCCAAATACTGCAAAGATTAAGACACCAGCAGCATTAATTGGTTCAGGACTTAACAACCTTGGAACCGCTCTCATTAAAACAAAGAAAGAACCTAAAATTAATATTAAACTATTAAAAAATGCACTTAAAAGAGAAAATCTTGCATAACCAAAACTATAATCCTGATCTGGATTTCTTTTAGAATACTTTTCTAAATACCAAGATAATCCCAATGATATACTATCTCCCAAATCATGAACCGCATCTGATAGAATGGCAACACTGTTTGTCCATAATCCACCCACTATTTCTATTAATGTAAATAGTAGATTTAATATGAATGCTACTTTGATATTATTGTAACTATCTGCATGATGATGATTGTGATCTTTATGACTATGAGTATCCATATTTATTCTCCTCTTTATGAGGTCTTTCTAGCAAGTGTGTTTGCAATCGAAATTAAAATTAAAACTATACTTACACTTGCTGCATAAACTATAATCATAATTGGATCTGGGTCTTGAAAGTATCTTTTTATAATAATTCCGAAGTAAGCCCAGACAATTACTAGACTATAGGCAATGTCTTTTCTTTTTAGTAAAGAATATAATGTAATGATTAGACCAACGATTATTACAGCAACTGTCCAAAAAATATCACTGAATCCAAATCCACTCCAATTTATATCTACTAACAAGGCTGTGAAATTTGCTATAGTAGCTACTGTAATCCATCCAAGATACACACTAAAAGGTATTATAAAAATCGAGTAAATCTTTTTGTTATATTCTTTGATACCAATATTTAAATTATTATATATTTTAATCAATATTATCAATAGAGATAACATAACTAATAATGATAAAAATACATATAGATAATGCCATGCTAAAATCCATCCAGCATTGGCTAATGATGAAAAGAAAAATAAGTATCCAATTTTTTGAATTATACTATTCTTTATTTCCTCATCTTTGCCCATTGGTATAAATTGAAATACTATAAATATTGTCAGAAATAAATAAATAAGACCCCATATGGAAAAAGTTATTCCAGCCGGTACAAATAAATTGGGATATACATCTGATAGTTCCCCTGTGTTATAACCATTAATTGGTAAATAGTTTGCTAAAAAATTTATAAAAAGTACTAATACTAAAGAAAAAAGATTTAAAAATTTAAATAATTTTAACTTAGATTTATTTTTTTTCATTTTTTCTCCTCCAAACTTTATAGACTCGAAATATACAGAAATCTATTCATCATATTTTCCAACTGGAGCCATATAAATCACAAACTCTTCTTTTCCATCAACTTCCAAAAAACTATCAGCTGTTTTTTGGTCATAAGCATCTACAGCACACATACCAGCATTGATTGCCTCTGTTGCCAAATATAAATTTTGACACAGATGTCCAACATCTATTGCTGCCAACTTATGGGCAAGTATGCCATACTTCCATTCACCTCTTTTAGGTATTACAGTCCACATAAAAACAACTGCAGCTTCTCCAACAAATTTTTGTTTATTTGCTGCTTTTATAATTTCTCTTTTTGAATCTTTACTAATTTTTATAAATACCAAAGCATGTTCACCAGGTATATATCGATATAAACCAGGTTTTATCCCTTCAACTCTATTAAGATATAGATAGGTCTCAAAGGGATGAACTGCACCTCCAGAAGGCACTGTTCTTAATCTTATATGGTCATCTCTAACACCTTGAGTAGTCCATAATAAAAAACTCAGCTCTTTTAATGTTAAAGATTCATTATTATACTTTCTTCTACTTTTCCTATTTTTAACTAAATCTTTTATCGAATCATTAGAAAGACTTAAATTTTTATGATTAGGTAAAGATATTAAATTGGTTTCATCATATTCTTTAACAGGTAAAGGTCTTTTTATATCCTTATCTTTAGGTGTTTTTAATTCATCTCTTTTTACCCATTCACTTGATTTTAGAAATTCTCTTAGCTCTTCATACTTATTTTCCATATTAATAACACCCCAAATTTATACTTTAATTATTTTTTTACCAAATGGAAATAATGAAACTCTAGCTAATTTTATATTTTGTTTTGCAAATGGAATTCCAATAATCGTAATTGCAAATATAAAAGCACTAATTAAATTCATTAAAGCAATTTCCCATCCGAAAAGTATAATCCAAACTATATTTAATAATAAATTTGTACCACTATCACTTTTAGTTATAATATCTTTTCCAAATGGAGCCAATTGTACGCCAGCAATTTTAAAACACTGCATACCAAATGGTATTCCAATTATTGTTATGGACAATAATATTCCGGCTATTAGCCATGCTATAGCTTCAATTAAGCCTCCAAAAATTATCCAAATTATATTACCTATTAAACTCAATAATATCACCTTCTTTTAATTTATTTAATAACTTGTTAATATTAATATCATTTAAAAATATATTTGGCTTACCTATTTTTCTTTTTTTAATAAAACTACCATGAGAATCAGAACCACCTGAAATCATTAAATCATTACTTTTACAGAACTCAATATAATATTTTGCATCATTAAGTTTATTCAGATAAGGTGAATAAGCTTCTATACCATCTATACCCATCTCTATCCATTCAATCAAAAAGTCTTTGTCTAATAATTCTTTATCATAGTATGCCCCTGGATGAGCTAAAAAGGTAAATCCTTCTGCTTTATGGACTATATCAATTACTTTATTTGGTGGTAAAAATATCATTTTTTCTTCCATATCAGAAATTTTATCAAATAAATCATGAATTCCAGTTATTAAATTATAGTCTATTAAAAAGTTTAAAGCCTTCCAACCTCCACGGCTATTATCATTTTGATAATCATAATATTTATTAATCAGATTTTTATTAAATAATTTCTCAAAATAATATATGATTTCGTTATTAAACTCATTTCTCACTTTTTTATTATAGTTTATTAAATTAAGTAAATCTTTATTTTGAATATCAAAACCATAAGAAGTTATATGAAATTCTTTTGCATCAAATGTACTTGAAATTTCTATACCTGGTATAAAAACCTTTTCAATATTTAGATCTGTTTGTGAAAATTTTTTTACCATTTGAACAGTATCGTGATCTGTTATAGAAAAGATACTTATTTTATTTATTTGTAATTCATTTAAAAGTTCATTTATATTCCATGTCCCATCTGAAGCTTTAGTATGAATGTGTAAGTCTACTTTTTTATTGTTAATCATGATAACATAACCACCTTGATTTTTCTGTTATATTTTAAAGATATTCATTAGTATTATCTATCAAGTACTCCATATAATCTACATATTTTGAAACATGATAACCATCCATAAGACCATGATGAACCTGTATTGAAAATGGAAGTATTACTTTTGAATTATTTTTTTGATATTTTCCCCATGCAATTCTAGGTACTGAGTCAACATTTTTTATATCTATCGGATGAGTAATGCTATTAAAACTTATCCATGGTAAACTTGTTAAATAGATTGAGTCAATCTTATCTTCTTCTTCAGATACGGCAGGATTATTTTTATATCTTTGAATATTTTTTTCCATAGAATCAAAAAAATTATCCTTATCTTCATAATATTTAGAATTACAAAAACTAAATACATTATCTTTACCCATTATTGTAAACGAAGGATTTATTTGATCATATTCTATCACTTGATTGTTATCTATAACCCTATATCTAAATTCCTTAATATTATTAGCTGATTTTGTAACATAATATACCATTGTTTTAAAAAATGATATCTCATTTTCTTTAATATAATTATATAACTTTGTAATATTTAAATCCAAAGTTATATTAAAATGTGGATAATCAAAATTATTAAAAAAATCAAAATGTTGTTTTCTCGACCAGTTTTCCATATCAATTTTTTTCATACCTAACACTCCATCTAAATAATAATACTTCTTAATATAATAATTCTTTTATTAACGTTTTTTTCCTTTATTAAATTAAAAAAACCCATGATAACTCATGGATTCTTAGAAGTCTTCTACTATTGTTGATAAAAAATACATTGGATTTTTAATACCAATATATTTATTTACTACTTTTCCATTGCTGATTGTTAAATAAGCTGGCAAACCTGATAGTTCTATATCAATATTTCTTATATCTATTTTAAAAACTTCTAAATTATCAATTTCATTTTTGAGTTCACTTAACATATCTATTAGAAATGAATAGCCTATATAACTTTCTGCTAACCAACTCCCATAAACATATAGCAAGATATTACCATTAAAATCTTTTTTATAATAATCAAATATTTCTTTTATTTGATTATTATTTACTATTGAAATAGGCTCAATTCCAAAGTGTTCTTTAATTCTATCTGCTAAAACCATCCCATATTGATCTTCATCTTCTTTTTTATTAGGTTTCAGATTAGAATCAATCAACCTTACAGCATTGTGTTCACACTCGTGAACACAAATACCACAATCTAAACATTTATTAGCATTAAGCAATAATTTTTTTATATTATAATCATAGTAAAAGATATCCTTAGGACAAGCCTCTATAACAGGGCATCCTGGGGTATTATCACAGTTATTTAATATTATATATGGTCTTTTCATTTATATCACCTAAAAACATATTTTTAATTATATAGCATAGTTATAAAAGTGGTATTAGAAGAATTTGTGTTTTTTACAAACTCCTTATCTTCTTTGAATCCGTACTTTTTAAAAACTTTAATTGCTCTCTCATTGAATTTTGCAACTGTTAATCTGTACTTCTTTTTCTCATATAATTCATAAGCAGTCTCAACTGCTTTTTTAAAAAATTTTAAACCTTTACCTTTACCACAAAATTTGGGATTCATACCTATTCCGATATCCAAATAATTCTCATCCTTATATATATAATTATTATCATTAAGCACTCTAGCTGGTTTTCCGAAACAAAAATAACCAATGATAATATCTCCATAACTATATGAGTAGTAATCTTTTTCTATAATTTCTTTAATAGTATTTTCATCACCATTATTATTATAAATATCATATGGCTTTTTATACTTCCAATTTGCAATTTCTTCTGCTACTTCTCTTGAATCAATTTTTTTGATAAATTCCATTATTACACACCTCTTGTTTTTATTAATATTAATTATTAAAAGATAAATTATTTAACTCCTTTATCGTATATACACTATAACCATTATCTTTTAATATTTTAGTAGTAATACCAATACCATCAATTAAATTATGATTAAAGTTACCGTCATATATTTTATTAACACCACAAGAAGGAGACCTATCCATTAAAATTGCCCCATCGATATTCAATAATTTAGCAATATCTAATACTTTATTGGCACCTAATTTAAACTCTTTAGTTTTGTTATTACCTTTAATATCAAACACATAGCTTTCATTGTTAACCACTTTAATTTCACAGGGACTTCGAGGTATAGTCATACCTCCCAAAACTTCTGGACATACAGGAAACAATAAAGATTTTTTGAACATTTCATATAACTTCTCATTAAAATTATTTTGTCCATCATATTTACAATTAACCCCTAATAAACAAGCACTAGCAATATACATATAAATATCTCCTTTTAAAAATAAGTAGACATAAAAATGGCTCCCCGAGTAGGACTTGAACCTACGACAAGATGATTAACAGTCACCTGCTCTACCAACTGAGCTATCGGGGAACATAATTAGTTAAAAAAAAGGATCCGGCA
>Ga0306869_1000109_pt1 | contig 49330 bp, 54 predicted proteins | sample AntRauTorckE6833_FD_190421 | JGI IMG/M metagenome (GOLD analysis project Ga0306869, IMG submission 190421) | Saline lake microbial communities from Rauer Islands, Antarctica - Metagenome Torckler E6 #833 (v2) (version 2) | ecosystem: Environmental > Aquatic > Non-marine Saline and Alkaline >... | reverse complement strand
ACATTTTAAATATAAATTGTATCTTTTTAAAAAAATAGACTAAAAAATTACATATAAATAGTTCAATGTTTTACTTTTCATCAATTTTCCAGTATTCTAGCAAGATGTCACTTAGTATAGGAATCGTTGGACTACCTAATGTTGGAAAATCAACACTGTTCAACGCTCTAACAAAAAAATCAGTTCCATCTGAGAACTATCCATTCTGTACAATCGATCCTGCGGTCGGTGTTGTTGCTGTACCTGACGATCGACTTGATAAATTATCTGAAATGTCTAAATCAGAAAAAACTATTCCAGCTGTTATTGAATTCACTGATATAGCCGGCCTTGTTAAGGGTGCATCTGAGGGAGAAGGACTTGGTAATAAATTCTTGGCTAATATTCGTGAGACTGACGCTGTCGCTCAAGTTGTTCGTATTTTTGAAGATGGAAATATCGGTCATGTTCACGGAGAAGTTAATCCTATGTCAGATATCGAAGTTATAAACCTTGAGCTTATTTTAGCTGACAGGGAAACTTCAACAAAAAGAATAGGTAATCTACAAAAGGAAGTTAAATCAGGCGACAAGAACGCCAAGAAAGAACTTGAACTACTTGAACAAATAGACATAGCTTTGGATGATGGTAATCTAGCTAACACTGTGGATTTTAATGAAGAAGATAAAAAAATAGTCAGAACTTTTAACCTTATAACTACAAAACCATTTTTTTATGTTTTAAATAAGAAAACTGGATCAGAAAATCTAGATGAATTAAAAGATGAACGATGGAATGAGTTAATGAACTTTATGCAAAGCTCAGGAAGTGAGTATGTAATTGTTGATGCTGGACTTGAACATGAAATAAAAGATTTAGATACTACGGACAAAAAAGAATTTCGTGCAGATAGCGGTAGCGAAGATGGGATAGATAATTTAATTAAAAAAGGTTATGAGATACTTGATCTAATTACTTTCTTTACAACAGGTGAAAAGGAAAGTCGTGCTTGGACTACGAAACGTGATTCTACGGCACCAGTTGCAGGAACTGCAATCCACACAGATTTTCACGATAAATTTATTCGTGCAACTGTTATCGAATGGGAAAAATTACTAGAAGTTGGTTCACATAGTGCTGCTCGTGACAATGGAACTCTAAGGACTGAAGGGAAAGAATATATTGTTAAAGATGGTGATGTTATTGAGTTTCTAGTTTAAGCTTTTTTTATACTTAAAAAACTGCTACCATTTATCTATTATGGAAGGATACAATCACAAAAAAATTGAAAAAAAGTGGCAAAAAGCTTGGCAAGAAAATAAAACATTTAAAACTCCTGACAAAGTTGATGGCAAGGATAATTTTTATACCCTTGTAGAGTTCCCTTATCCCTCTGGTGACCTTCATGTAGGGCATTGGTATGCTTTTGCTGTAACTGATATATACGCCAAATATCAACGTTTAATGGGTAAAAACGTTCTATTTCCTATAGGATTCGATGCTTTTGGTTTGCCGGCAGAGAATGCTGCCATTAAAAATAATGTAGATCCTGACGAATGGACTAAACAAAATATGGAATCCATGAAAGAACAGATGGTTTCAATGGGAGCTTCTTTTGATTGGGATAGGACAGTAGCGACTACTGACCCTAAATACTACAAATGGACTCAATGGATTTTTACTCAAATGTTTGAGAAACAACTTGCTTACAAGAAGAAAGCTACTGTTAATTGGGATCCGGTTGATAAAACTGTTTTAGCTAACGAGCAAGTTATGCCTGACGGAACTGCAGAGAGATCGGGTGCAGTTGTTGAAAAGAAAGAAATTGATCAATGGTTTCTTAAAATTACTGATTACGCTGAACGGCTTAGTGATGACTTAGATGAATTAGATTGGCCTAATCAAATTAAAGAACAGCAGAAAAACTGGATTGGTAAGTCTAATGGTGCAGAATTGCAATTTGAAATAAAAAATTCAGCTGGCGAAGATATTGAACAGAAAATAAAAGTATTTACGACTCGTCCCGATACATTATTCGGTGCAACTTATGTTGTTCTTGCGCCTGAGGGGGATTTAGTTTCTGATCTAAAAGATCAAATTACTAATTTTGATGAAGTTCAAAAATATATTAAATCAGCTAAGGCAAAAACTGAGATTGAAAGAACTAAAGTAGAGAAAGACAAAACAGGTGTAAAAATTGAAGGACTAGTAGCTATTAACCCAGCTAATAAAAAAGAAATTCCTATTTTTGTAGCAGATTATGTATTAGCTAGTTATGGAACTGGTGCTGTCATGGCAGTACCTGCCCATGATGATCGTGATTATGCTTTTGCTAAACAATACGACTTACCGATTGAATATGTAGTATCACCACACAGAGTCGATCCTACTAATTCACCAAAGGATAATAAAGAAACCGTTGAAAGGCAAAATATACACGTATTATTAGTTGATAAGGAAAAAAATAAAGTTGCCTGTCTTCACTGGAAAGAACACAATTGGAAAACATTTATTGTTGGAGGAGTAGAAGGAGATGAAGATGATATCACCGCAGCAAAGAGAGAAGTTTATGAGGAAACTGGATACAAAAATCTGAAGTTTATTAAAAGACTTAACTCAACACCAGTTATTGCTGAATATTATGCCGCCCATAAAGACCACAATAAAAAAGTTAGTGTAACTGGACTTATTTTCGAATTAGAAAATAACGATAAAGATGAAATTTCAGAAGATGAGAATGCTAAACATGAAATTCATTGGTACGATTTTAATAAAAAAACTATTCAAGATACATATGGTCCGGTTGCTGAACTAGATATCTGGCTAAAGGGATTAGATGATAATCATTGTTACCCAGAGGAAGGTATCCTTGTTAATTCAGACGAATTTAATGGATTAACTTCACAAGAAGCTAAGAAAAAAATAACAGAGTTTGTAGGTGGAGAGATGAAGACTACGTTCAAGCTACGTGATTGGTCAGTTGGTCGTCAGAGATATTGGGGAACTCCAGTACCGATCGTTTATGATCCAGAAGGAACACCGCACCCGATTCCAAAGGAACACCTACCATGGACTCTACCAACAGATGTTGACCATACACCAACGGGAGAACCACCTTTGGCAAAATCAAAGGAATTAAAAGAAAGAACAGAAAAAATATTTGGAGAAGGATGGACACCAGAGGTTGAAACTCTTGATACTTTTATTGATTCATCTTGGTATTTTTTGAGATACATTGATCCAAAAAATTCAGAAGAGATTGCTAGTAAGGATAAGTTAAACGAATGGATACCAGTTGATTTTTATTCAGGCGGCTCAGAACACACAACACTTCACTTACTATATTCTCGTTTCTTTTTTAAATTCCTGTCTGATATCAATGTAGTCTCTGGTAAAGAGTCATACAATAAACGTTTAAACCGTGGATTACTATTAGGTCCTGACGGTAATAAAATGTCTAAATCAAAAGGTAATGTAATAAATCCTGACCCAATCGTCGAGAAATTAGGTTCTGACACGGTTCGTATGTATCTTGCTTTTATAGGTCCATATAATGAACCAGGTTCTTATCCTTGGGATCCTAATGGAGTTGTTGGAGTTCGTCGATTTCTAGAGAGAGTTTCAAAAATTTCAAAGAATAATATTTCAGACAACACTTCAGACAAAGTTAAACTAGAGCTAAATAAACTTATTAAAAAAGCACACGATGATTATCCTGAACTTAAATTTAATACAGTTATAGCTTCAATGATGAGCTTTATAAATACTTTAGAAAAAGAAACTATTTTGAAAGATGACTTCATTAGATTTCTTATTATACTTTCTCCTACTGCTCCTCATTTATCAGAAGAGTTATTTGAAGGAATAGCTAACAACAAAGAAAGTGTCTTTGATCAAAAAATTCCTGATTTTGATGAATCTGTTTTATCTTCAGAACAAAAAATAGTTGGTATTCAAATAAACGGAAAAGTCAGAGCTGAAATTGGTATTTCTGATTCAGACACAGAGGAATCAGTAAAAGAAAAAGTACTCAATATGTCAGAAATAAACAAATGGCTAGAAGGGAAGGAAATCAGGAAATTTATTTATATACCAGGAAGAATCATAAGTATTGTAATATAGCGCTAATTATGGTATTATAGTTGACAGCACTGTTATATAGTGATATCTTAATAGGTAGCATTATTGCAAGACAAGAGCTAAAGATATTTGAATTTAGAGATATTCGTTCTAATTCAATTATCAACAGACTAAATTACAAATATGATTAAACTAAGTTTTAAACCAAAAGAGGTAGTAAAAAAAATACTTTCTGAATTACCAGAGAGGTCTCGTGACGTTCTTATTAAAAGATACGGGCTAGGAAAAGAAACTTCTAAGATGACTCTAGAAGCTATTGGTAAGGAATATTCAATTACCAGAGAAAGAGTACGTCAAATTGAAGAACATGGACTTAACCTAATTAGAAAATCAGAAGCATATAAAGATAAAGAACCTATTTTTAGTGAATTAAGAGGAGTAATTGACGATCTCGGTGTTTTAATTGCAGAAGATGAACTATTGGATAGTATTTCAAAGGCTGACGGCGTTAGAAATGCTGTTCACTTCTTACTTGTGGTAGGCGATTTTTTCCTAAAACATAAGGAAAACGAACATTTTACACACAGATGGTCTGTTGATAAAGAACTAGCTTTAACTGTAGAAGAATCTATTAAAAGAATTTACAATAATTTAGATAAAGAAGATATAATTTCAGAATCCGAATTAATTAGTAATTTTTTGATTGAAATAAAAGATATTTCAGACAAATATAAAAGCGAGGAAATCATTAAAAGATGGTTAAAACTTTCAAAGAAGATTTCTAGTAACCCACTTGGTGAATGGGGCAAGTCAGAATCACCAAATATAAATGTTAAAGGTATTCGTGATTACGCTTTTCTTGTAATAAGAAGGCACGGATCCCCAATTCACTTCCGTGAAGTTGCAGAAGAAATAGAAAAACTTTTTGATAAAAAAGCTCATGTCGCTACAACACATAATGAACTTATTAAAGATAAGAGATTTGTTCTTGTTGGACGTGGTCTATATGCTTTAACTGACTGGGGTTACTCAGATGGTGTTGTTAGAGATGTTATCAAACAACTTCTTGCAAAAGATGGCCCACTAACCAAGGAAGATATCGTAGATAGAGTTTTAAAAGAAAGACATGTAAAAGAAAATACAGTTCTTGTAAATCTTCAAAACAATAAACTATTCAAAAAACTATCAGACGACAAGTACACACTAGCTTAACGAGTCTAAATATATTAAAATTATAAATAATGGAAACAATTGATCTATCAAGTTCTGTTATAAACTTTTTAATTTTGACTTTACCTATAGTCATACCTATTTTTCTAGCGATATTATTATTTGATATTTGGATTGGTTATGTTCGAGAAAGATTTCTGTCTTCTCAGGAATATGCACTACTAAAAATAATCCCACCAACAGATGTTTTAAAAACACCACTTGCAATGGAGCTTTTTATAAATGGACTACACCAAACTTTCGGAGAAGCAACTTTAAAAGATAGGTTTTGGGTGGGTTCGGTTCGTCCAACTTTTTCATTAGAAATTACTTCAAATGATGGGAAGGTTAATTTTTATATTTGGACTAGGAAATCTATAATAGGTTTTATTGAGTCACAAATTTATGCTCAATATCCTGGGATTGAAATAGTCGAAGCAGATGATTATGCTACAAAATTTGAATTTGATAGATCAAAACACAAGATGTGGGCACTTGAATATAATTTTACAGAAGATAATTCAATACCAATAAGGACATACGTAGATTATGGACTTGATAAACCATCTAAAGAAGAAGAAAAAGTTGACCCTATTACTCCAATGCTCGAATTCCTCGGATCAACAAATGAAGGTGAGAGAATTTGGTTTCAAATTTTAATAAAAGCGCATAAAAAAGAAGACAAGAAACCTGGTAAGTTCTTTGGTAAAACTGACCTGTGGGAGGATAATCACAAAGAACAAATTAAAAAGATACAGGAACTAAATCAAGATGAGGATTCTGAAGGTAACAAGAAAACGTTACCCCCAAGTGAAATACAGAAAGAAAGAATACAAGCGATAGAAAGATCTCAAGGAAAACTGCCATTCGATGTTGGTATTAGATCTATTTATATTTCAGAAAAAGATAATTTTAACCCAGTAAATATTGGTGGGCTTATTGGCGCATTTAAACAATACAGTTCCAAGAATATGAATGGATTTAAGCCTGCAAATACAACTAAGATTGATCATTGGTGGCAAGATCCTTTTGGTAAGAATATTAAAATGATGGAAGATCAGTACTTTAATCACTACAGAGAAAGAGCTTATTTTTACAAAGAATTTATGGGTAAAGGTAGAAAAGTTTTAGTGATGAATGCTGAGGAATTAGCAACTATATTCCATTTCCCAGGTACAGTAGCAATGACACCTAACCTAGAAAGAGTTAAGTCACGAAAGAGTAATTCTCCTTCAGATTTACCAGTTTAGAGTTATATGAATAAGGAAAAAATCAAAGAATTTAATAATGATTATTTGAGGGAAAATAAACCAAATTTTATTATAGTTTTTGTGATAATTTTTTTATTAATTGGTTTAATAAACACAACACCCCCGAACAATTTTTCTGAAGGAAAACTTATAACTATCGAAAAAGGTGAGACGATTAAAAATACAGCTGAACTCTTAAAAAGAGAGAACATAATTAGATCTGAATTACTCTTTAATATTGTTATTACACTTACTAAATCTAATGTTGTTGAAGGAAAATACCTGTTTCACTCTAAAGAAAATATCTTTAAAGTTGCTGATAGAGTAAAAAGAGGTAGTTACCAGATACCTACTGAAAAAATTACCTTTGTTGAAGGAGAAACGTCTTATCAAATAGCAGATAAGCTTAAAAAAGCTTTTCCTAATTTCGATGTAGATACTTTTTATGAATTAGCACTGATTAATGAAGGATATCTCTTTCCTGATACTTATGAATTTAGACTAACTGTTTCCGCAGAAGAGGTCACTAAAAAAATGATCGATAATTTTGATAGACAAATTTCAAATATTTCAGATGAGATTGAAAATTCTAGCAGAACATTAGATGAAATTATAAAAATGGCATCAATAATAGAAGGTGAAGCAGACTCCTACAGTAGGCAAGAAGTAGCTGATATTCTATGGAAAAGGATTGACGAAGATATGCCATTACAGGTTGATGCGACTTTCGTTTATTCTATAGGTAAAAGTACTTTTGACCTTACCTTGAACGATTTAAGAAATGAGGATAATCCATATAATAGTTATGTTTTTAGAGGATTACCTCCCACACCGATTAATAATCCTGGTATAAAGGCGATCCGATCAGCCGCAAGGCAGAATGACACACCGTACCTGTTCTTTTTAACGGGACGTGATGGAAATATGTACTATGCTTCAACATTTGAAGCTCACAAAAATAACCGTAGATTGTATTTAGATTAATTTTAAAGCTTGTTTTTAGAATTATTAGTGTTATAAAAAAACAATGAAAAAAGTATTTGTAGGAGTTTCTGGTGGAGTTGATAGTTCAGTTTCAGCTTCAATTTTAAAAGATCAAGGTTACGACGTAACCGGAGTTTTTATTAAGGTTTGGCAACCAGATTTCATAGAGTGTAATTGGAAAGATGAAATGCGCGATGCTATGCGTGTTTGCGCTAAATTAGAAATTCCATTTTTACTTTGTGATCTAGAGAAAGAATACAAAGAAGGAGTTGTTGATTACATGATTAATGAATATAAAATAGGTAGAACACCTAATCCTGATGTTATGTGTAATAAAGAAGTGAAATTTAAGGCGTTCTTGGCTTTTGCACTAGAGAAGGGAGCTGATTTTATAGCAACAGGTCACTATGCACAGAGGAAAGAAGTAAGTGACGGTTTCGGTTTGTTTGAATCTAAAGATAAGGAAAAAGATCAAACTTATTTTATATGGAACCTTAACCAAAATATTTTAGAAAAAGTTTTATTCCCAATAGGACATTTAGAGAAAAATGAAGTCAGAAAAATTGCAGAAAATAATAAACTACTAACTTATAACAAGAAAGATAGCCAAGGTCTTTGCTTTATTGGCCATGTTGATATGAAGGATTTTCTTAAAAGATTTATAGAAACTAAAAACGGAGATGTTTTAAATGAAAATGGTGATGTAATTGGTAAGCATGAAGGTGCTGTTTTATACACAATTGGAGAAAGGCATAGTTTTGAACTTTTTCAAAAAAGCCCAGATCAAAAAAATCTTTATGTAATCAATAAGGATTTAAATAATAATACAATTACTTTATCACCTAAAAAACAAAATCGAGATTCAAAAATAGTAAATATTGATAATTATAACTTAATCCGAGATGACAAAATTGAAGAAAAAACACTAGAAGCAAGAATTAGATACCGCCAAGGGCTTCAAAACTTAAAAGTCTTAAAAATTGAAGAAAAAACTATAAAAATTGAATTTGAAAAACCACAAGAGTCAATCACTAGCGGTCAATCTTTAGTTTTATATAAAAATGGTGAATGTCTGGGTGGCGGAGTTATAGTGTAATGCTATAATATCTTTATATGAGCAAGAAAACATGGGGAAGTGTAGTTTTTTTAATAATAATAGCTTTTGTATTTGTCATAATATATAGCAATAATAAGGTTGATAAAATTGATGAAAAATTCGAAAGAGAGCAAGCTAAAGAGGATCTAGTGTTAGCACCTAAAACTACAATTAATATTAAGCACCAGTACAAGGACGGTACTCACACATATATTGGCAACTTTACAACTCCCACACCGTGTCATTTGCATGATACAAACATTCTAAAACCTATTGATGATGAACCATACGTTATTGAAATTACACACGAACCTAGTCCTGAAGAGATTTGTGTTCAAGTTATAACCGATAAAGAATTTAGAATATCTTTTGAGGCAGAGGAAAATATTGATGTAATAGCTTCAATTAATGGCGAGACAGTAAATCTAAATATATTTGAAGTGTCAGACAGTCAATCATTAGAAGAATTTGATTTTTTAAATAAAGGATAATAATGAGTGAAATTAAACTTGTATTAAAATCTGATGGAACAACAGAACCCTTCAATGGTTCTAAGCTGAAGAATTCGCTAACAAGTGCGGATGCTTCTGTTGTGTTAGCAAATGAGATAACAGATAAAATAAAAAGGAAACTTAGTGGTGTTACCTCAACAGAAGATATTTATAATTTAGCTTTTAAGCTTCTTAAAAAAACAAAAAAGAGAACAGCAGCAAGATATTCAATGAAGAGATCTCTTTTAGATATGGGGCCAACTGGTTTTCCTTTTGAAAAATTCATAGCAAAAATTTTTGATGTAAAAAATTATCAAACTATAGTGGGTATGATGTTAGGTGGTTCATGTACCGAACATGAGGTAGATGTAATCGCTGGTGACGAAGATGATTTATTATTGTGTGAAGTAAAATTTCATAACGATATTAGGACAAAAACCGATACCAAAGTCGCACTTTATGTAAAAGCCAGATATGACGACCTTAGTAATAAAGAATACAGTTTGTTTAATAGAAGAATGAAGCCAACAAAGGGTTTAATAATAACTAACACCAGATTTACTACTAGCGCAGAAAAATATGCGAAGTGTGTTGGTCTTGGAATGATCTCATGGGATTATCCAAAAAAAGGTAACTTATACGACTTAATTGAAGAAACCAATTTACAGCCAATAACTTCACTTATATCCTTAACAAAAAATGATAAAAAAAGATTGATAATGGAAAATATTATCGATTGTAGAGATTTATTGAATAACAAGAAGGTTTTATATTCTCTAGGATTAAATAATAAAAAGACGGAAAAAATAATAATTGAAGCAAAAGAAGTTTGCTCAAACTAAGACTATAAAGTAGTATTTTTAATTATGAAATCAGAAGAAATAAGAAAAAAATTCCTAGACTATTTTAAAGAACAGAATCATGCAATTCTGGACTCTGCTTCTTTGGTTGCTCCTGATGAAAAGGGTGTAACTAACTCAACTCTTTTCAATACTGCGGGGGTTCAGCCGCTAATTCCATACTTGTTAGGCGAAGAACACCCAAAAGGTAATAGGTTGGCTAGTGTTCAGAAATGTATCAGAACTATTGATATTGATGAAGTTGGCGATAATACTCATCTAACTTTTTTTGAAATGCTTGGTAATTGGTCACTAGGAGATTATTTCAAGGAGGATGCAATTAGAATGAGTTTTGAATTTTTAACTGATAATGAGAAAGGATTAGGTCTTGACCCTAGCAGACTTTACATAACAGTGTTTGAAGGTGATGAAAATTCACCAAAAGACGAGGAATCTTTTAATATATGGAAGAAATACGTTCCAGAGAATAGAATTTACTATATGGGAGCCGAGTCCAATTGGTGGGAAGCGGGTGGGAACGGCCCTTGTGGCCCCGATACAGAGATGTTTTATGACCTAACCGAAGATGGTCTAGGAGATTTAAGCACTGATGAATTTATTCAGGCCGATGATGATCAAAAAATTGTTGAAATATGGAACGACGTATTTATGCAATTTGAAAAAAAAGATGGAAAGATCATCGGAAACCTACCGAGACAAGCTGTTGATACTGGGGCTGGCCTAGAAAGGTTAGTTGTAGTTAAAAATAATAATACTGGTGTTTATGAGACTGATTTATTCTCAGAAATTCTAGATAGGATAGGTAATAATGATAAAAATAGAATAATAACTGATCATATAAGGTCGGCAGTCATGTTAATTTCAGATGGAATAACGCCGTCAAACACTGATAGAGGATACATCCTAAGAAGATTAATACGTAGAGCAGTTAAAAATGCTAATAACATTAATATTCCTGAAGTAGCTGAATTTTTCATAAATAAAATGAGTAGTGCCTATACTGAAATTAAAGAAAAGCAAAAATTTATTTTAGATACAATTAGAAATGAAGAAGATAAATTTAGTAAAAGCCTTTCATCAGGTCTAAAGGAATTCAAAAAGATATCTAATCAGGACATATCAGGTACTGATGCTTTTAAACTTTTTTCTAGTTACGGTTTTCCTATTGAATTAACAATGGAATTAGCCAATGAAAATAATATTTCTGTAGATGTAAAATCTTTTAAAGAGGAGATGATAAAACATCAAGAAAAATCTAGAACTGCAGCAGAGGGTAAATTTAAAGGCGGACTAGAAAACTACGGAGAGGTTGAAAAAAAGTACCATACTGCAACTCATTTACTTCATCAAGCATTAAGAGATGTTTTAGGTGAACATGTCCAACAAAAAGGAAGTAACATTAATTCAGACAGATTAAGGTTTGATTTTTCACATGAGCAAAAGATGACAAATGAAGAAAAGCAAAAAGTAGAAGAAATTATAAACCAAAAAATAAAAGATTCTCTACCTGTTAATAATGTAGAAATGAATTTCGATGAAGCAGAAAAAACTGGAGCTCTGCATTTCTTTGGCGATAAATACGGAGGCACAGTTTCAATTTATTACATTGGAGACACTATCGATGAAGCTTACTCAAAAGAGTTCTGTGGAGGTCCGCACATAAAAAATACATCTGAATTAGGTGAATTTAAAATTAAAAAAGAAGAAGCTAGTTCTGCAGGAGTCAGAAGAATTAAAGCTGTGTTAAAATAATAATAATGACAAAAGGTAAAAAAGACCCTCCAAAAAACGTAGACTTAATATTTGACATTAGAAATTCAAGTGTAGGATTAGGTATTGTTGAAATTAAAAAAAACGAGAAAATAATAATACACACAGAAAGAAAATACAGTAATCCTGCAGTAATTAAGGATGTTGAGACATTTAAAAAACAAATAGAGAATCTAACCGACGATTTAATTGACATTTTTCTAGATTTTAAGAAAAATAATAATATAATTAAAGTCCAGAATATTAATTGTGTTTTTTCAACTCCTTGGTATGAGGCAAATATTGATGATCTTACTTTTTCAGAAAGTAAAAAAACTAAATTCACAAAGAAATACCTAGAGGAAAAAATTACCAAGGTAGATCATGATAAATCCCTAAAAATAGTTGAAGACAGTATAATATCCATCTTTTTAAATGGTTATGACACAGAAAATCCATTTAATAAGAAATTTAACAATATTAAATTTAGCCTTTATAGGAGTTATATTGATATTGATAATAAAATAAATGAAAAAATATCAGAAAAAATTAATCATAATAAATTAAATATCTACACACACCCATTTGTTATATTGAATGTATTAAGAACTAATTTTCATAACATAAATGACTTCTGTTTATTTGATATTGGTGGAGAAATGACTGAAATATCTATTTTCAGAGATTCAATGTTTAAAAATCTTATTACCATACCAACAGGTCTTAATTCAATAATTAGAAATATTTCAAAAAAAACAAATAACGAACAGATAACAATCTCAAAAATAAAAATGCTTAATTTAAACCAGATAAAAGATGAAGGATTATTGAAACAAATAAATTCCAACATTGAAAAATGGTTTAATGAAATAAGTAATACTATTAAATTAAACGAAGCAACAATATCTAAAGATATTTTTATAACTATAGACAAGGATTATAAAAAAATAATTAAGGATATTTTTAGTAAAAAAGATTTTTACTCGACTATATTAAATAGAAATAACGAACCAAATATTAGAATAATTGATTCCGTTGACCATAAAAATATGGCTTTATATAAGGAGGGAGTAACTAGAGATCCACTAATATCAATAATTTATAATTTTTCAACAATTGAAATTTAGAATAATCTGTTATTATATATAGAATATGGATAAAAAAAATATACAAGACGTTGTACCGCCAACACAAAGAAAATCAATTAGAAACATACCTATACCAAATAGGAATAATAAAGACAACGATATAAGGAATGAAGATATAAAAATTGATGACACCAAGACTGGTGTTCCACCAATTCACAGCGAGGAAGAATTTGATTATGAAGAAAGGGACAGGAAACCTAGAAAAAATAATATGAAAAAATACTTAATATTGATAGGTTCAATAATCACTCTAGTTCTTATCTTTGCTATCTTCACTAGCCTCGATAGTGCAAAGGTTAAAATAACACCTAAGACAGAAACATCGTCATTCAACGAAAGAATTGTAATCGAGGAGTTATCTAAAAGAGAGAGTAACGAATCACTTGGTTATAGAATAATTGAATTGGCTAAGGAATCTGAAAAGGTTGTAGAAGCACAAAGTGAAGAATTAGTTCAATCTAAAGCATCTGGTGAAATAACTATTTTTAATGAATACTCAGAGAATTCACAAACTCTCATAAAGAATACTAGATTTGAATCAACTAATGGAAGGATATACAGGATTGAAGATTCTATTAAAGTTCCAGGATACACAGAATCAAATGGAGATTTAACTCCGGGACAGTTGACAGTGATAGTTTATGCAGATGAAATAGGGGAGGATTACAACACAGAATCAGACGATTTCACAATTCCAGGATTTGAAGGTCAAGAACCATTTGATTTCTTCTATGCAAAAACAAATACACCGATTAGTGGAGGTTTTGACGGAATAAGGAAAATTGTTTCTCAAGAAGATATTGGTTCAGCAACTACCGAACTACAAGAAGAAGTAAAATCTAAATTATTAGATGAATTAAACAACCAAGTAACAGAGGAATTCTACATTTATCAAAACGATGAATCATTCTCTTATGGGGAAATTAATGAAATACAAGTAGAAAATAGCAATAATGTAAAACTAACTCTTAGAGGTGAAGTATCAGCAAGAATATTTAACAAGGTGGACACTTCAAATAAAATCGCCGATAGTATATTTGCTAACTATTTCACAAATGAAAATACACTAATTAGTGATTTCGATAATGTTAATATTTCAATCTCAGAAAGTGAACTTTCAGAAACTCTAGAAGTATCTGGTGACTCAAATTTTGTTTGGCAGATAAATGAAGAAAAATTAAAGGATGATTTAAAAGGTGAAGAGAAAAAATTACTACCAACAATAATGCAAGACTACACAGAGATACAAGTTGCGGAAGCAATAGTAAAACCATTCTGGATATCCACATTCCCAGAAGATAAAAAAGACATAAAAATTGAAATAATTAAGTAGTTTTGTTGACATAATGCATTACTTTGATACTATATAAACTCGTAATTTAATGAATAGTTCAGACAAACAAGAAAAACAAGTAGAAGAGGTACAAGGAGTCGTAACTGAGTCTCTACCAGAAGCCATGTTTAAGGTTTTAATCGATGGAGAGGAGGAAGAAGTACTTGCTTACCTAGCTGGAAAAATGAGGATGTACAGAATCCGTGTTTTAATTGGCGACAGAGTTCTACTTAAGACAGACCCTTACGGAGGTAAGGCTAGAATATATAAACGAATTTAAACATGAAAGTAAAATCATCAGTAAAAAAGAAATGTCCAAATTGTAAGACCGTTCGTAGAAAGGGTAAACTTTATGTTGTCTGTTCAAACCCTAGACATAAACAAAGACAGGGATAACCTACTTTACTTTTTAAACAATATCTGCTAAATTTTCACCCATTATGAGATTACTAGGAATAACTTTACAAGACGAACAAAGATTAGAGATAGCTCTAACAGTACTTTATGGTATTGGTAGAAAAAAAGCTCATGAAATTTTAGATACAGTTGGAGTTGATCACGGTAAAAAACCAAAGGATGTAACTCAAGACGAGGAAACTAAAATCAGAAACGAAGTTGAGAAACTAAAATTAGAAGGAGACTTAAAAAGAGATGTTTCTGGAAATATCAAAAGATTAAAAGATATTCAATCATACAGAGGATCAAGACATGCAAAAAGACTACCTTCACGTGGTCAAAGATCAAAGACAAATGCCAGAACTCTTAAAGGAGCTAAAAAGACTATGGGATCTGGTAAGAGATCAGTTGAGAAGAAATAACAATTAATTATGGGAAAGAAACGTATTATAAAAAAAGGAAACGATGATGTAGCAAAAAAAGCTTCATCAAAAAAGAAAATTTCAAGAAGAAAGCTTGAAAGTGGTATTCTCTACGTTAGATCAACTTACAACAACACAGCTCTAGCTCTTACTGATATGAAAGGTAACCTAGTTGCTTCATCTTCAAGTGGATCTATGGGGTTCAGAGGAGCTAAAAAGGGGACACCTTTTGCTGCTGCACAAGCCGCTGATGTTCTTGTTGAAAAAGCTGAACAAGTAGGTCTTAAAAAAATTGATGTAATCGTAAAAGGAGTAGGTTCTGGTAGAGAATCATCTATTAGAAGTTTTATTAACAAAGGTATCAATATCAATAAAATTACTGATATGACACCTGTGCCACACAACGGCCCAACACCACGTAAACCAAGAAGAGTATAGAATTATGAAAATAGGCCCAAAATACAAAATCGCAAGAAGATTAGGAAGATCAGTTTTTGAAAAAACACAAACTGCTAAATTTGCTCTATCTGCAGAAAAAAGAAATGCTAACGTAGAAGGAATAAGATCTAGATCAAACTACGGTTCACAGCTTCTAGAAAAACAAAAAGTTAGATTTACATACGGAATAACAAATACACAATTAGGTAAATATACTTACCAAGTAATTGATTCAAAAGTTAAAAACCCAGAAGAAATGCTATTTATTAACCTAGAAAAAAGACTAGATAACGTAGTTCTAAGATCAGGTTTCTCAACTACAAGAAGACATGCTAGACAATTAGTTTCTCATGGACACATAAAAGTTAATGGAGTTAAGAATAAAGTACCTTCATACTCTGCGAAAGAGGGTGATGTTATAGAAGTGAAAGAAAGTAGTAGAGATAAATCAGTTTTTGCTGACTTAGATGAAAGAATGAAGGATCTAAATATCCCATCTTGGTTAAAAGTTGACTACAAACTATTCAAAACAACAATAAACGGTTTACCAACCTACAATACTAAAGAGACTCATTTTAACTTAGGAGAAGTTCTTCAATTCTACAAACGTTAATAATTAGCGAGCTTGCCTAGGGTTGAAAAAGTTGGTATAATTCAACAACATTTTATTAATTTAATCAAAAAATAAAAATGACAGACCATAATATTGCTTTGCCATCAAAGCCAAAAGTCGTAATGGAAGAAGGGTTCAAAGGTGTGTACGAAATCGACGGTTTATATCCTGGTTACGGTCACACATTAGGTAATTCTCTAAGAAGAATTATTCTTTCATCTTTACCTGGTGCTGCTATTGTGCAGTTAAAGGTAAATGGTGTAGGACATGAATTTACAACAATCGAAGGAGTTAAAGAAGACGTTATCTCTATAATTCTTTCTCTTAAGAAAATTAGACTTTCACTAGAAGGTGATGAAGAACAAACTATCACTATAAAAGCTAAGGGTCCTAAAACAGTTACTGCAGGTGATATTGAACTTCCAAGTCAGGTTGAAATTATGAATCCTGATCAAGAAATTTTTACCATTACTGAAAAAGGTAAGGAAGTTGAGATTGAACTACTTGTACAAAAAGGACTTGGTTATGTTCCAAAAGAAGTTATCCAAAAAGAAAGAGTAGATGTAGGAACAATTTCAATGGACGGAATATTTACACCAATCAGAAGAGTTAACTACGAATCTGAGAACATGCGTGTTGGAGACAGAACTGATTTCAATAGACTAAGAATTTCAATCGAAACTGATGGAACTATTACTCCAAAAAAAGCTCTTGAAAAATCAATTGAGATAATGATTACACAAATCAAAGCAATTATTGGTTTTAAAGAAGAAATCGAAATTGAAACTCCGGAAGTTGAAGAAACAACAAAGGTAGAGCCTGAAAAAGATAACAAAGTAGAGGATTTTCTAAAAACTAGAGTTGGAGAACTAAATCTTTCACCAAGAACTATTAACGCACTTGAAAATGCAAATATTAGAACAGTTGGTGGTCTAGCACGTAAAAAAGAAGAAGGAATTCTAGATATTGAAGGTCTTGGCAATAAAGGATTACAAGAAATAAAAAAACTACTAGGTGAGCACGGTATAACCCTTGATTAAGGGCTTTACAAAAACAGCTTAAACTGATAGTCTTATCAACCATGAATCATCACAATAGAAACAGAAAATTAGGAAGAAATTCAAACCAAAGAAGAGCACTTCTAAAGTCTCTTGCATGTTCTCTAGTGCGTGATGAAAAGATAACAACTACAGAAGCTAAAGCTAAAGAGCTTAGAAAATTTATTGAGAAGCTAGTTACAAAAGCAGCTAAAAACGATCAGGTAGCTTACAGAACTATCTACAGCAAGATCGGTAACAAAACTCAAACAGATAAATTAATAAAAAAAATTGCACCAAAATATGTAGAGAGAAATGGTGGTTACACAAGAATTATTAAATTACCAATTAGAAAAAGTGATGCAAGCAAGATGGCACTAATTGAATTCGTATAAAATTATGAAAACTATAGACGCACAAAACAGACCGATCGGTAGAGTTGCAACGGAAGCAGCAGTGGCTCTTATGGGTAAAGATAAAGTTGATTACCAACCAAACAAACAACCAACTACTAAGGTTAAGATTGAAAACGCTTCAAAGGTAAAAATCACACAAAAGAAAATGAAGGAAAAAGTATACACAAGATATACAGAATACCCAGGTGGACTTAGAAAAAGAACTCTAGAAGAATTAATAGAGAAAAAGGGTTACGAAGAAGTCTTCAAAAAAGCTGTCTATGGTATGCTTCCTGACAACAAGCTTAGAAAATTAATGATGAATAACTTAGAAGTTACAGAATAATATGGCAACAAAAACAGAACAAAGATATATTGAAGGAATAGGCAGAAGGAAAGAAGCTGTCTCAAGAGTTAGAATTACACCTTCTAAAAAGTTTGATGTAAAAGTTAACGACAAAACTCTAGCAGACTATTTTGATACTGCAGAACTGCAAAAAATTGCTACTGCTTCATTTGAAGATATTGAAGGTATCGATCAAATATTCTCTGTTTCAGTTCATGTAAAGGGTGGAGGTATTAAATCACAAGCAGAAAGTATTAGACTTGGCTCAGCTAGAGCGCTTGTTGAATTTAACGAAGAACTACGTAAGGATCTTAAGAAATTAGGTTACCTAAAGAGAGACCCTAGAGTGAAAGAAAGAAAGAAATTCGGCTTGAAGAAAGCTAGAAAATCTGCACAATGGTCAAAACGTTAGAATTAACGTATCTAGACTTAATAATTTAACAATTAATTTTTCATTGCTATGCCAGAGAAAAATCCACACGATGAGACAGATGAAGATATCGTCTATGACAGTTCAGACACTTCTGAAGGTGTTAATTCCGGTTTAGCACTAAAAATAAAGAAAGTAAAAGAAGAGCTAAAGAATTGTCAAAAAGGGAAACAAGAATATTTAGACGGTTGGCAAAGAGCAAAAGCTGATTTTATAAACTACAAAAAACGCTCTGAAGAATCAAAGAAGGAGTTAGCACAGTATGCCAGCGAGAACATTATCATGGAAATTATTCCAATTGTCGACAACTTTGAGCAAGCATTTAAAAATAAAGAGGTTTGGGAAAGTGTTGATGAAAATTGGAGAAAAGGAATTGAAATGATTCACTCTCAACTGATCGGTGTTTTAAAAAGAAATAATGTTACAGAAATTGAATCCCTCGGACATGAGTTCGACCCAATGATTCATGAATCTGTAGAAACCGTCAAGGTTGAAGACGAAAATGACAATAATAAAATCATTGAAGTATTACAAAAAGGATACAAAATGGGTGCCAAGGTAATTCGTCACCCAAATGTCAAAGTAGGGAAATTTGAATAAATTATTAATTTAATTAAAAAATATTATGTCAAAAATTTTAGGAATTGATTTAGGAACAACAAACTCAGCAATGGCAATAATTGAGGGTGGTGAACCAGAAATTATTGAGAACGCAGAAGGTAACAGAACAACACCTTCTATACTTGCTATTTCTAAAAATAACGAACGTCTAGTTGGCCAATTAGCCAAAAGACAGGCTGTTACAAACCCAAAGAACACTATTTTTGGAATTAAAAGATTCATTGGACATAATTTTGGTGACGCAGCAGTAGAAAAAGATATGAAGACAGTTCCTTACGAGGTTAAGAAATCTGAAAATGGAGGTGTTTTGGTTGAAATGAATGGAAAGGATTACCGTCCAGAAGAAGTTTCAGCAATGATTCTACAAAAAATGAAAGCTGACGCAGAGGCTAAGACTGGTGAAAAAATTACAGAGGCTGTTATAACTGTTCCTGCTTATTTCAACGACACACAAAGACAAGCTACAAAAGATGCAGGTAAAATTGCAGGATTGGAAGTTAAAAGAATTATTAACGAGCCAACCGCAGCAGCTCTTGCCTATGGTTTTAATAAGAAAAAAGATGAACAAATTGTAGTCTTTGATTTTGGTGGTGGGACATTTGATATTTCTGTTCTAGAAGTTGGTGATGATGTTGTAGAAGTTAAATCAACTGACGGAGACTCACACATGGGAGGTAAAGATATCGATCAAAAAATTATTGGTTGGATTATTGAAGAATTTAAGAAAGAATCAGGCGTAGATCTTTCAGGAGACAAACTTGCACTACAAAGACTAGACGAAGCTGCTGAGAAGGCAAAATTAGAGCTTTCAAGTGCATCTGAGACAGAAATAAACATTCCTTTTTTGACATCTGGAGAGAATGGCCCTGTCCATTTTATTAAATCAATTTCTAGAGCTAAATTAGAAGAATTAGCTGAAGAATTCATAACTCGCTCAATTGAAATCACGAAAAGAGCAATCGAAGCATCTCCATTTGAAATAGGTGACATCAATGAGATTATCATGGTTGGAGGGCAGACTAGAATGCCTAGAATTCAAGAAGAGGTTAAGAAACTATTTGGTAAAGAACCAAACAAATCAATTAACCCTGATGAAGTTGTTGCGCTTGGTGCAGCAATCCAAGGAGGTATCCTACAAGGTGATGTTAAGGATGTTCTACTTCTAGACGTTATTCCACTTTCACTTGGTATTGAAACAATGGGTGGAGTAGCTACAAAACTTATCGAAAGAAATACAACAATTCCTGCTAATAAATCTCAGGTCTTCTCTACAGCAGCTGACAATCAAAATCAAGTAGAAATTCATATTGTCCAAGGAGAAAGATCAATGGCTAATGATAATAAATCACTAGGAAGATTTATTTTAGATGGTATTCCACCTGCACCTCGTGGTGTTCCTCAAGTAGAAGTTTCATTTGATATTGACTCAAATGGTATTCTGAGCGTTAAGGCGGTCGATAAAGCATCTAACAAAGAACAATCTATCAAGATCGAAGCTAGTTCAGGACTTTCTGAAGAAGATATCGAAAAAATGCAGAAAGATGCAGAAATACATGAAGATGAAGACAAGAAAAAGAAAGAACTTGTTGAAGTTAAAAACGTAGCGGAACAAACTTCTTATACTGCAGAAAAAGCTCTGAAGGATGCTGGGGACAAAATTCCTGAAGATATTAAAAACACCGTTGATGAAAAAATCAAAAATCTTAGAGAAGTTTCAACAAAAGACAATGTAGAAGATATTAAAAAGTCGACGGAAGAACTTTCAACTGAGATGCAAAAGATTGGTCAACACATGCAACAAAATCAACAACCTGCAGGAGAAGATAACAAAGAAGAAGGGGGTGAAGATGTGAAGGAAGCAGAAGTTGAAGAAGAAAAAGAGGAAGATAAAAAAGAAAATAACGAAGACGATTCAGAAGAAAATAAATAATACCCCTAATGTCAAAAGACTATTACAAAATATTAGGTGTAGACAAAAATTCCTCAAAGGAAGACATTAAAAAAGCTTTTAGAAAAAAAGCTCATCAGTATCATCCTGACAAAAAAGATGGTGACGAGACTAAATTCAAGGAAGCAAACGAAGCATACTCAGTATTATCTAGCGATCAGAAGAAAGCTCAATATGATCAATTTGGATCAGCAGGATTTGGTGGACAAGGCGGAGGAGGTCAACATGGTGGTTTTGAAGGTTTCGATTTTTCTCAGTTCACTCAAAATGGACAGAGAGCGGATTTTGATGTTGACCTTGGCGAGATATTTGGTTCATTCTTTCGTGGTGGTGGAGGATTCCGAAGACAAAGAAAAGGGCAGGATGTCAGAGTTGATATTGAATTAGAATTCAAGGATTCTATTTTTGGTAAAAAGGAAAAAATAAAAGTAAATTACAAATCGAAAAAAGCAGAAGAGATGACTATTGATATACCAGCAGGAATTGATAGTGGTGAAATGTTACGTGTTAGAGGTAGGGGGGAAGAAGTTGAAGATGGTGTACCTGGTGATTTATTTATTAAAATTCACGCAAGACCACATAAAACACTACAGAAAGAAGGTGCTAATCTGGTTACAGAGAAGAGTATTAAGCTAACTGAATCTATTTTAGGCACTAAAGCAGAAATTGATACACCAGAAGGAGAAGAAGTAACAATCAGGGTTCCAGCAGGTATTAACCATGGTGAACTATTAAGATTAAAAGGTAAGGGAGTGCCTGTATACGGGGGTTCACAAAGGGGGGACATTATTATTAAAATAATAGTTGATTCACCTAAAAAACTTTCAAAGAAGGCCAAAAAAGCCATAGAGGATTTACAAAAAGAAGGTCTTTAATAAAGTTTTTAACAACTAGTTACAGACTTTTTTCAATTAGTAAGATATAATTAATATATGAGTGGTATAGGTTTTTTGTCATTAGACATACTAATAATTTTAATATTATTTATATTTCTTTTTCTTTTATCTTTCAAAACAGGAAAGAAGTTATTAGTTACACTTATAGTATCCTTTTACCCGACAGTTCTAATTTTTAAAAATCTACCATACGATAAAATTAACATAACTGACCAAGTGCTTCAGGCAATATTATTTTTAATTTTATACGGATTATCAACCTATATCCTTTGGAAGAATATTCATGTGAAAAAATATCATGAGACTACTAGAAAATTTATAGATTATTTTTTATTAACTACAACTTACCTTATATTATTTATATCAATTAACATAAATTCTGTACCTGCATTATCATCTATTTACCAATTTACAGGATCAATAATAAATTTTGTTTCTTACATACCTTATTCTGCTGCTTTAATTATCCCAATAATAATAATATTAATAACTAACAGAAGACACCTTTAATAATATGAGTACACAACTAATTTTAATAACAGTAATACTAACCACTTTATTTGCTGTTTTATTTATTTTTATTATTAATCTTAGTTTTAAAAGAAAAAGAATTAAAAAGCTTAACTTCAAGAATGTAGCAATACAATTAATAATGCTAACTATATGGATAAGTATATTAAGTGATATATTGTTAGCGCAGAATAGAACGCAGGAGTATGTAAGTATAGCTTTTTTCGTTGCCTCAGTAATAATAGGAGTTTTCTTAATTAAAAATTTACACGACGAGGATGAGTATCAAAATACAATAAATAAGCTAATAGACAAACTTCAAGTAAATAACGAGGAATTAAAACAGTTGGACAAGAAAAAATCTGAATTTGTTTCTTTGGCCTCACACCAATTAAGGGGTCCTCTATCAGTTATACAAGGTTATTTATCAATGGTATTAGAAGGTGATTACGGACCTTTACCTGAAAAATCAAAAGAACCAATATATAGATCTCTTCGTTCCAGCAAAGCACTAAGCTTACTTATAAACGATTACTTGGATGTTGCTCAAATTGAAAGGGGAGAGATGGAATATAATATGGATAAAATTAAACTTTCAAATGTATTAAGAGATGTTGTTTCAGAATATGAAATTGTTGCTGAAAAATCAAAACTAAAATTTAGTTTTGAAGATAATACCAAGAATGCAAAAATTAATGCTGATAGGAATAAAATTAGACAAGTTCTATCAAATATAATAGACAATGCAATTAAATATACCGAGAATGGTTATGTGAAGATTGTTGCTGAAGTCGAAGAAGAAAACATTATAATTACGGTTGAAGACAGCGGTATTGGTATTAAAAAAGATAAAGTAAATGAAATATTTAATAAGTTTGCTAGATCAGAAGAGGCAATAAGGGTTAATGTTGTAGGAACAGGATTAGGATTATTTGTTGCGAAAATAATGGTTGAATCGCAAGATGGTAACATATGGGTTAAGTCAGATGGAATTGGTAAAGGGTCAACTTTTCACATTTCATTACCAATTGCAAAAGATAATTAATTTGTTAATTTAAATATATGAAAAAGAAACTAGTATCAGGAATTAAACCAACAGGAACATTACATTTAGGTAATTATTTTGGAGCACTAAAACAATTTGTAGACTTACAAGATGAATATGATTCTAATATTTTTATTGCTGATTTTCATGCCTTAACATCAATCCAAGACAAAGATGTTCTAGAGAAAAATATAATTAATATTGCAACAGATTATCTGGCGGCAGGTATCGATCCACGAAAAGTTAACTTATTTAAGCAGTCAGATATACCAGAGGTGACACAAGCATCATGGATTTTTAATTGTATTACAACAATGCCATTTCTAATGAGAGCACACTCTTTCAAGGATGCAGAAGCGAAAGATAAAGAAATAAATGTTGGTGTATTTGATTATCCTGTTTTAATGGCAGCTGACATACTTCTACCAGGAGCTGACGTTGTCCCGGTTGGCAAAGACCAAAAACAACATATTGAGATTACTAGAGATATAGCAGAGAAGTTTAATAGATTGTATGGCAAAACATTCAAATTACCGAAACCAATAATTTTAGAAAGAACTGAATCTGTCCCAGGAATTGACGGGCAGAAGATGAGTAAGAGTTACGGGAACATAATTCCACTTTTTGCTACTGACGAAGAAATTGAAAAGTCTGTTATGTCTATAAAAACAGATTCTAAATCACCAGATGAAACAAAAGATCCTGATGAAGTAATAATCTACCAAATACATAAATTGCTTATAACGAAAGAAGAAGATTTTGAATTGAGAAAAAAATATGAAGATGGTATTGGTTACAAAGAAGCTAAGGATCTCCTAATCGAAGACCTTAAAGGTTTCATAAAGCCGATGAGAGATAAAAGAGAATTCTGGAGAAATAATCCTAAAAAAGTTAAGAGGATTCTTAAAAAAGGGGCGAAGAAAGCACATAAGGATGTAATTACTAAAATGGAAGAAGTGAGAGAAAAGGTAGGTATGAAGCTTTAATTAATAGCTTAATTTTGTTAACATAAATCAAATATGGAAAGGATATATATAAAAGATCTAAAAGATCATGTAGGTGAAGAAGTTATTATTAAAGGTTTTGTAGATACTCTAAGAGACCAGAATAAAATTGTTTTTATTATTCTTAGAGATATAACAGGAAAAATTCAGAATGTAGTATTGAAAGACTGTAGCGATTTTGATTTAGCTAAAGGATTAACTGAGGAATCTGTTATAGAAATAGAAGGTCTAGTAAAGGCTGAAGAACAGGCACCAGGCGGTTATGAAATCGAAACAAAAAATATAACTGTTCTATCAAAATCAGAAGCTGAATTACCAATACCTGTTAACACAAAAAAGGGAGGTGAAGAAACTAACATAACTTCACGTCTTGATTATCGTTTTATTGACTTAAGAAAAGAGAGTAAAACAAATATATTTAAAGCTTGGACAGCTTTTGAGCGTGGAATGAGAAAATATTTTGAGGAAAATAACTTTATTCAGGTTTATACTCCTTCTTTTATGAATACATCTAGTGAAACAGGTGCTGAAGTATTCGAAGTTAATTATTTTGACAGAAAAGCATATCTTGCTCAGTCTCCACAATTTTACAAACAAATGGCTATTGCATCTGGTCTAGAAAAAGTATTCATGACAGGCCCAGTTTTCCGTGCAGAGGAATCATTCACTACTCGACACATGACAGAGTTTACAGGATGGGATTTCGAAGTGGGGTATATAAAAGACCATAATGACCTGATGGAAATCGAGGAGGAAATGATCAAAAATGGTTTTGAAAAAATAAAAGCTGAACTACCTGACCTAGATATTGAAATTCCGAACACACCTTTTCCAAGAATTACGATTAAAGAAGCTAAGGAAAAATTAGATGCTGCTGGAGTAAAAGGTGAGAAAGAACACGATCTATCTCCAGAAGAAGAGAGAAAAATTTGTGAAATTATCAAGGAAGAAACCGGTAATGATTTTGTTTTTATTACTGACTACCACATATCAATTAGACCTTTCTACCACATGCGTCATGAAGATAATCCTGAATTAACAAAAAGTGCTGATCTTCTTTATAGAGGAATTGAAATTACTACACTTGCTCAAAGAGAACACCGCTCAGAAATACTAGAAAAACAAGCCGTAGAAAAGAAGATGGATTTAGAGCTCCTTTCTAAGTACTTAGAATTCTTTAAATTTGGATGTCCACCTCACGGAGGAGGAGGAATTGGTCCCGCAAGACTGTTTATGAAAATGTTTGGTTACGAGAATGTTAGAGAAGTAACTTTTCTACCAAGAGACGTTAACCGTCTAGAACCATAATATGGATGATAATAAGGTTTTTAAAGTAGAAACTGATGTCTTTTCTGGTCCATTAGATCTGTTACTTAATCTTATTGAAAAAAGAAAACTATTGATTAACGAGGTTTCATTAGTAAAAATTACTGATGATTATATTTTACATGTTAATGGTATCGAGGATATTTCAATAGCTAATAAATCAAATTTCATTTTAATAGCATCAACTCTACTACTAATTAAATCAAAATCTCTCTTACCAACACTACAGCTAACTGAGGAAGAAGAGCAATCTATTGAAGATCTAGAGAGGCGCCTAAAAATACACAAAAGACTCAAAGCAGTTGAACCGAAAATTCAAGAACTTTATTTTAAGAATCCAACTTATTTTAAGAGGGACGTAAAAATTGAAGAGGTTTCATTCAGACCAACAAAGAAAACTAATGTTACTCTTATCAAGGAAGTGATTTCAAACATAATAAAGAATTTACCAAAAGTGGAAAAAATACCCAAAGCTGCAATTAGAAAAATTATCAGCCTAGAGGATATGATTAACAAACTTACTGATAGAGTTAGACAGGGAATTAATACTAGCTTTAAAGATTTTGCCGGTGTTGGTAAGGCTCAAAAAACTGATATTATTGTTGGTTTTTTGGCAATGCTTCAATTAGTAAAAGATGGTATTATTGAGGCTGAGCAAGAGGGAGGTTACTCTGATATAAAAATGCAGACTAAGGATTCTCATTTACCTGATTACTCGTAAAAATTATGGAAAATCTAAGTAATAAAATTGAAAGTTTACTATTCTACCAGGTAGAGCCAATCAAAACTAAAAAATTGGCAGATATTTTGGAAGTTGGTGAAACTGAAATATCTCAATCTATTGATGAATTAGAAGAAAACCTAAAACAAAGAGGAATCAAATTAATCAAAAACGATGACTCTGTTTCACTTACAACTTCTCCAGAAAATTCAGAAATTATCAGCAAAATAAAAAAAGACGAGCAAGATAAGGAATTAAGCAAAGCAGCATTAGAAACATTAAGTATAATTCTCTATAGAGGACCAATCAAAAGAAGTGGGATAGATTACATAAGAGGTGTTAATTCACAATTTAGCTTAAGAGCACTTTTAGTAAAAGGGCTTATTGAAAAAGAAACAGCAAAAGATGATGAGAGGACATACATATATAAAGCGTCGATGGATTTACTTTCACACATGGGTATTTCTAAAATTGAAGATCTGCCAGAATACAAAGAAGTTAATAGCGATATAAATAGTTTTATTGAATCAGAGAAAGAAAATGATAAACAAGAATAAAAAAGAAATAACTTATTCTGTACTATTGATGGTTATTCCGCTTGCCATTCTTTTTACTACTTATTTTGTAAGCAGAGAAAACAAAGAAGAACTTGTAACAATTGAGGAACAAGAAATCATTGAAGAAATTAATGTATTTGATGACTTAAAAATCGAAGCAAAAGCTGCAATAGTTAAAGACATGAATACTGGAGAAATATTATACGCAAAAAATGCTGATTTATCTTTACCACTAGCATCTATTACGAAAGTCTTAACTGTCTTAACTGTAGATAAATTAATAGATAAGGATACAATAAGAATTTCACTAAATGATCTCTTAACAGAAGGTGACAATAATTTACTTGTTGGAGAAAATTTTAACAAACAAGATTTAATAGATCTTACATTATCAGTATCATCAAACGATGGTGCAACAGCATTAGCTAGTAACGCAATAAGCTCTTTAAGATTAGGTAACCAGAAAGTAGATTTCATAGAAGAGATGAATGAATTAGCACAAGAAATAGGGATGACTAGATCTAAGTTTTATAATGAAACTGGACTAGACCAAAATGAAAAAAGTGCTGGTGCATACGGTTCTGCAAATGATATTGCAAAGCTATTTGAATACGCAATTTCTAACAATAAAGATTTATTCAAAGCTACTGCAAAAAATAGTCTCACAGTTACATCAAAGGAGGGCTTTATCCATAACACATCAAACACTAATGAAATCGTCGATAGCCTTCCAAACTTATTAGCCGGTAAAACAGGGTACACAGATATCGCAGGTGGTAATCTTGCAGTTGTAATTGACCCATCTTTAAATAAACCTTTAACTATAGTTGTTCTTGGATCTTCAGTAGACGGTAGATTTGTAGATGTACAAAAATTATCAGACAAAACAATAGAATATTTTAAAAATAAAAAGTAAACATGATTGAAATTTTAAGCGTAGTAAAAGTAATATTGCCAGCAGCTCTAACTTTCCTAGTTGGAATTAGTTTAACTCCATATATAGCAGATTTTTTATATAAAAATGAGATGTGGAAAAAGAAACCAGGAAAACTAGATACTGCAGGTAATGCAACACCAGTATATGACAAACTATATGAAAAAAGGGACGTTGGAACTCCACGAATGGGAGGTATAGTTATTTGGTTAAGTGCCTTTGTTGTAATATCTCTACTGTGGGCACTAGCTCGTTTTTCACCTTTTGAGATTTTTGATAAATTAGAATTCTTAAGCCGTAGTCAAACTTGGATTCCACTTGCCGCACTTATGGTAGGAGCATTTGTTGGATTACTAGATGATTGGCTAGAAATTAAAGGTTCTAGAGATAATGTTTCTGGTGGTCTTTCATCAACAAAGCGCTTAATTGTTGTTGGTTTAATAGGTTTACTAGTATCAATTTGGTTCTTCTTTAAATTAGGAGTTACATCAATTGGAATCCCATTCCTTGGCCAATTAGAAATTGGCTTTCTATTAATTCCATTATTTACTTTTGTTATTTTAGTTATTTATTCTGGAGGTGTTATTGACGGACTAGACGGACTTTCAGGAGGAGTTTTAGCTTCAATGTTTTCTGCCTACGGAATAATTGCATTTGCTTATGATCAAATAAATCTAGCTGCATTTTGTGCAGCTATAGTTGGTGCATTGTTAGCATTTCTTTGGTTTAATATTCCACCAGCTAGATTTTACATGTCAGAGACAGGAAGTATGGCACTGACAATAGTCCTAGCTATTGTAGCCTTTATGACCGATGAGTTAGTTGGTGGAGTAGGGTTATTTGTACTTCCAATTATCGCTTTCCCACTAATAGCAACTGCAGGATCATCTTTCTTGCAAATTATGCATAAAAAACTAAGGAACGGTAAGAAGATATGGCTAGCAGCACCACTACATCATCATTTTGAAGCTATCGGTTGGCCAGCAACAAAGGTTGTAATGCGTTACTGGGTAATTTCAGTCATTTTTGCTAGTGTCGGTATTATTATTGCTTTGATAGGGTAGTTTTACACAAGAAAATACTTTTAAAACAGGTTATAATACTCAAATGACTTCGAAGCACAAAGTTGATAAACCACTCCTAATAATTATTTTAATTTTAACTACTTTTGGTGTTTTCACTTTTCTTTCAGCGTCTCTAGGACTCTTAGCAAAGGACGGTGCCCAATATTCTAGCGTTGTAGCAAGCCAACTTGGTTTCGGCTTAATTGGTGGTCTAATATTAATGTATATATCTTCAAAGATTCCATATAAGTTTTGGAAAATTTATTCTTTTTGGTTTCTCTTGGGCGCAATATTTTTAACTTTATTGGTATTTATTCCAGGTATTGGTTTTGAGTTTGCCGGTGCAAAGAGATGGATACATATTGGCCCTGTATCTTTCCAACCGTCAGAATTTTTAAAGTTTGCATACCTCTTTTATGTAGCAGCTTGGCTTTCTCTAGCAACAGCTAAAAATAAAATTAGAACTTTTAAATATGGTACGTTACCTTTTTTAATTATATCTTTTGTAGCTGGAGGTATACTAGCACTTCAGCCAGACAACGACACAATGGCAATAATGTTGCTTGCGGGCGGTGTTATGTATTTTGTTTCAGGTTCAAACTTTAAACATATTTTACTAGTAGGTGTTCTAGGTTTAATTGCTATATTAACGATCATTTTTTCTAGATCATACATAATGGAAAGAATAGTTACTTTTATAAACCCAGCTTCTGATCCATTAACATCCGGATACCAAATTCAACAATCATTAATTGCGATAGGTTCAGGTGGCTTTAGCGGAAGAGGTTTTGGTCAAAGTATACAAAAATTTAATTTCTTACCAGAACCGATTGGTGATTCTATATTTGCAGTAATATCAGAAGAGTTTGGTTTTCTTGGTGCAACATTCTTAATTTTAATGTTTGTTGCATTACTAATTCAAAGCGTCAGAATTAGTCTGATGAGTAGGGACAGTTTCGGTGGACTACTCATGATAGGAATTGCTATACTTATAGTATCTCAGTCGTTTTTAAATATTGCTTCTATGTTAGCAATATTTCCATTATCAGGACTTCCATTATTATTTGTAAGTCATGGTGGAACAGCTTTATTATTTACATTAGCGGCTTCGGGAATAATGCTTAACATTTCAAGATTTAAGAAACAGTAAAATTATGAAAATACTATTTACAGGAGGAGGAACAGGAGGACATTTTTATCCAATCATCGCAGTTGCACAAGCGATGAGACAAGTTTCAAAAGAACAAAAACTCTTAGATCAAGATTTGTATTTTGTTGCACCCAATCCTTACAATGAAAAGATACTTTTTGATAACCAAATAACTTACAAAAATGTACCTGCTGGTAAAATTAGAAGATATTTTTCTCTTTTAAATGTTACGGATCTTTTTAAAACTGGTTTCGGTATCTTAAAGGCTATGTGGACTGTTTTCTGGATTTACCCAGATGTTATTTTTAGTAAGGGTGGTTACTGTAGTTTTCCTGTGGTTTTGGTTGGGAAGCTTTTAGGTATTCCTATAATTATCCATGAATCTGATAGTACCCCAGGGTTCGTTAACAAGTGGGCAGGGAAGTTTGCGGATAAAATTGCTATTTCATATCCAGAAGCAGGTGATGATTTTATTAAGGAGAAGGTAGCATGGACAGGTAATCCTGTCAGAAGCGAAATTTCTAACGTTGTAAGAGATGGTGCTGCTGAATATCTAGACTTAGAAGACGGTGTACCTGTAATTTTTATTCTAGGCGGTTCTCAAGGATCAAAAATAATTAATGATGCAATAGTTGACGCTCTTCCTAAATTAATCAAGGATTATCAAATTATCCACCAGACCGGCAGAAATAATTTTGAGCAAGTTAAAAATACAGCTGATGTAGTTATGGGTGACGATGAATATAAGCATAGATATCACGCTTACGCTTATTTAGATGATCTTGGTATGAAAATGTCAGCTGGTGCTTCTGATATAATAATTAGTCGTGCTGGATCAACTCTATTTGAGATATCCACTTGGCAAAGACCTGCAATTATAATCCCTATTACTAAGTCAAACAGAAACCACCAAAGAGTTAACGCTTACACATACGCTAGATTTGGAGGGGGAATTGTAATAGAGGAAAGGAACCTGACAGATGATATTCTAGTAAATGAAATAAATAGAATATTAACTAACGAGGAAACAAAAAATAAAATGATCGAGGGAGCAAAGAAATTTGCAAAACCTGATGCAGCTCATACAATTGCAGAAGAAATATTAGAAACCGCTTTAAAACATCAAAAATAATATGCTGAACTTCTTAAACCTTTTTAAAAAAAATAGTAACAATAGTAACCAGATCATAACCAGAATTGCCCCTTCTCCTACAGGTGTCTTACATGTAGGTACTGCAAGAACTGCACTTTTTAATTATTTATACGCTCGCCAAAACAATGGTAAATTTATTGTACGTATTGAAGATACAGATAAAGAACGAAGTACAAAAGAATTTGAAAAAGATATCTTAGATTCACTAGAGTGGTTAGGACTAGAACATGATGAGTTATATAGACAATCAGAAAGAGGTGAAGTATATAAAAAATATTTAGATAAGCTTATTAAAGATGGGAAGGCTTATATCTCAAAAGAGGAGCCAAAAGAAGAAGGTCAACGAGCAGAGGTTATTCGTTTTAAGAATCCAAACAAAGAAATAGCATTTAATGATTTAATACGCGGTGAGATTAAATTTGATACAACTGAATTAGGTGACTTTGTTATCGCTAAATCAACTGATGAACCACTTTATCATTTAGCTGTTGTTGTAGACGATCATGAAATGGGTATAACTCATATTTTGCGTGGTGATGACGGTATAGCTAACACTCCTAGGCAAATCCTTATCCAAGAAGCAATCGGTGCTCAGAGACCAAAATATGCCCATTTACCACTAATTCTAGGTCCTGATAAGTCTAAATTATCGAAGAGACACGGCGCAACTAGTTTAGATGCTTTTAAGGAACAAGGGTACTTTAAAGAAGCCATTTTAAACCATCTTGCTTTCTTAGGATGGAACCCAGGAGATGAAAGAGAATTCTTTAGTCACAATGAACTAATTAAGGAATTTGATATTGAAAAAGTTAGCAAAGGTGGAGCTGTATTTAACATTGAAAAACTAGATTGGTTTAATAAACATTATCTAGAACAAATTAGCGACGAGGATATGTTTAAAAAAGTTTCTGAAAAATTTACAGGGAAAGACAATGACACCGTTAGGAAACTTTTACCGTTAATCAGAGAAAGAATAAGCAAGCTAAGCGAATTAGATGTTTTAATTAAAGATGGGGAATTTGAATATTATTTTAATGAATCTTCTGATTACGAATCAGAAAAACTTATTTGGAAAAAATCAGATAGAGAAAAAACTATTCAACACTTAGAAAAAGTAAGAGAAATAATTTCAGAAAATGAAGAAAAAAATAACCCGGATGAAGTCAAAGAACTCCTTTGGAATTATGCAGAGGAAGTAGGGAAGGGGGATGTTTTGTGGCCCACTCGTTACGCCCTATCAGGTCGTGATAAATCACCAGATCCATTTACTCTAATAAGTATTTTAGGAAAAGAAAAAACTATTCAAAGAATTAAAAACGCAATTAATAAATTAAATGAAGGTAAATAACAATAAAAAAATATTTTCAAGGAAAACTTTTCTTAGTTTTTTAATTATTACTTTTGTAGGAGTTTTAGGTTTTTTAATAACTCAAAATAATTTTGTTTTTGCTAATGAAGAAGTAAACCAACTTAACCAACAAATTTCAGAAAAAGAAAGGGAACTGCAACGTATTAATGCAGAAATTAGGAAACTAGAGGCTTCTGCAAACAATGCCAACCAAAGATCACAATCTCTACAAAACACCATAAGCGGACTAGAAGCTTCTGCTAAAAAAATAACTACAGATATACAAGAAACTGAATTGGAAATAGAAAAAACTAATCTAACTTTATCAAAACTAGAGAGAGAAATTGACGACAAAGAGAATTTGATTGAAAGTAATTCTGATGCATTAGCTAAATCAATTAGATTAATGAACAGTCTTGAATCAGTATCAATAATTGAAAGATTTTTAGGTTATAACAATATATCTGAATTTTGGTCAGATTTTGAGCAAACTCAGAAAATACAAAAAACTCTACATACAGAAGTCGAAACATTAACTGATCTATACAACGAACTTCAACAGAAGGAAAAAGACGAATACCTACAGAAACAAGAATTATCATCTTACAAAACTGAACTTGCAAGTGAACAGGTTTCTGTTGAATATACACAGAAGGAAAAGGCAAAGATTCTACAACAAACTAAGAATGAAGAAGCGGCTTATCAAAAAATACTAGATGAGAAAAAAAGACAGCGTGAAGCTTTTGAACAAGAGTTATTAGAAATTGAATCTAAACTACAATACTTAATTGACCCTGATTCATATCCTAACCCTAGAAATGGAATTTTAGAATGGCCGGTGGATAGTGTTTATATAACTCAACAATTTGGTGGAACAGCTTTTGCAGCTACAAACCCAGGAGTTTACGGTAGACCATTTCATCCTGGAACAGACTTTGGAATCCCGATTGGAACAAGGGTTAAGTCAATTGCACCTGGTGTAGTTATTGGTTATGGAAACACTGATGCTTATCCAGGTTGTAATGCATGGGGTAAATGGATAGTTGTTGAACATGATAACGGTTTAACATCTCTGTATGCTCACTTGTCATCAATTTCTATATCTAACGGCCAAAGAGTTAACGTAGGAGAAACAATTGGTCTATCAGGTAATACAGGATTCTCAACTGGCCCTCATTTACACCTTACACTTTACGCTTCACAAGGTGTTAAGATTGGTAAGTATGGTGATTTTAAAGCTGGTACAGGATGTTCTGCTACAGCTGCTAGCGGTCCGTTTGCCGACTTGGATGCTTATTTAGACCCAATGACTTATTTACCTAGTCTTTAATATTAAGAATAAAAAAAACGCCCCGGTTTACGGGGCGTTGTAATGAATTAAATCAACTAATTAATGTTCAATTGCGCCTTGCATGGCTTTTTTTTCTGTTGGAATATCAGCAATCCTATTTTTTTCCTGCACCCTTAATAAAATAAGATATAAAAAGAAGCAAAAAATGAAGGTCAGTGCAGAAATTCCTATTATTAAACCAATGTATTTTTCTGAATAATTCAGAAAAAATAAGTAATAAAAATAATAAGTAAAACCGAGAGAAAATAATAATGATCCTACAGTTGAATCTCTTATTTCTTTATTCATTAATCCGTTTAATAAGTACACTAAGCCAAAACAATAAAATAAGGCTGCAATTATTGGGAATGAAAATAAACTTTGAATAGACATAGTTAGTGTATTTTGAAGGTTCTAATTAAGTGTTCAATCTTTTTTATACTAAATAAATCATTTTATGTCAAACTGTTTAAAATTTTACGGAATTATTTTAAAAATAAAGTTATAATTAACGCATGACTAAAAATCAAAATTTTCAATCAAAAATAGGGGAGAGTGAAGGTGGTTTTTTAAAGCTAATAGTATTAATAGTAATTGCTTTAATCGTACTAAACTTCCTTGGATTCAACATAGAAAGCTTGTGGAGTGATTTCATACTACCGATAGTTAGTGTTATCTGGAATATTTGTGTATGGTTTGCAAATGTTTTATATGGTTTATTAAAAGTAGGCTTTGCATCTATTGGAGCGGTAGTAGATGTCGTTAATCAAATCATAGGACGCTAGAATCTCAATTTTAAAAGCTTTATTTATAAGTAAAATTAGATATAGTGTCGTAAAAGGTATATTGTGCGACATAATACCCATTTGAATGATAGGCTCTATAATGATTTTGTCTGTACAAAATAAAAAGACCCTTGGAGTGTTACCTACCTGGGTCTTTTTGTTACTAAGAGATACTTAGCGGATATAACTACTTGTTGATCTTTTTATTTAATTGCTATTTCACGAACCGTGTTCCAACAATGCTTTGAATGGACCCAAGGTTTAGTTCCTTGAGTTTCATATAGATACTTACCGTATTCCATATTCCCTTCAAGAGTGTAAATATTAATTCCTAACCTAATAGCGGTTGCAACGTGATATTTTTCGTTAATTTGCATAACTCCAACATCGGCACTGTTAACTTTACCTCTCAAGACATTACCATTCTCATTGAATTGGTTAAAACGAGATTCACAGAAAGCAACGTCAGCCATAACTGGCGTATCGATAAAGTATTCTTTAACGATATCTTCTGTAGTTTTTGTTTTTTCAATTTGCTGTTTTACTTCTACTGTTTCTATCTCTTCTACTATAACTGAGTTCTGAGAATCTGTAATAATCTTTTGAATGTTGGATTCGTTGTTTTGATTAGCTACTGTTGCGGCTAATATTGAGAATCCGATTGCTAGTTGTATAATAAGCGTTAATTTAATTGTAATCTGTGATTGCAACCGTATTACTCGTTCACAGGCCGTAGATGATCTCGTTTACGAGGTCATACGACATAAAATAAAAAGCTCAGACATCCGCCTGAGATGTAAACATAGTAGCACAAAACAACTCTTTCTGTCAACCCCCTAGAAAGCCTTGGAATAAGGCCTTAGTGAGACATAACCTGCATAACTCCCCTACCAATAATATCTAAAAGACGCTAAAATAAATATAGAAATAAATAAAATATAGAGCAGGTTCTTTAACTACCTCAATAAAAATGAAGAATAAAATACCCCAATACTACCCATTAGTGTTTTTTGCACTGATTGTCTGCCTCCAAACTGGATGTAAGACTACTGGAGTATCAGAAACTAATCAAAATGAGGCTAATATTATGACAGCTACAAATGATCAGATTACTGACACAGAGATGAATCAAGTTGAAAAAGGTATTGATTACATAGTAACGAAATCAGAAGTAGTCAAAACCAAGATAGAAGAAAAAACTGGATTAGACGAGGATGAAATCAGAAGAGTCAAAAAAATACTAAAGGAAGGTTGGGATATTGATATCTTCGGTTTTTTCAAGGTAAACGCTAGTTCTGATGGACTTTTCTACGAGAAGAAATTTCTCAAAGAGAAAAATGGAACAATTAAGATCGGTGCCGATGACTTCAAACCCGATAAGTTTGGTTTTAATTTAGCTATCGTATTCTAGTAAAGATTCCTCCGAACTTATTAACCTATTAAGTAAATTGGTTAATAAAGCGGTGGTCTTTTTATTTGCAACTACTAGAAATTTCATAACCCTCTTCCCTTGCATCATTATCAGAATCAAAATAAATTTTATTTTCTTCTTTTATTCTACTGCTTCCACACCAATCATAATAGTATTTTGTTCCATTTTTTGAAGCATGAATTTTTCCAGAATTAACTTTTTTTACTAAATTAGTTTTTAAATCATCAATAGTAATTTCGATATTAGGATCGTATTCTATTTTTAATAAATCACTATCAATACTATTGAAACTAGATAGGAACCCTAAAATATAGCTATTTACAAGTATTAGGATAAATATATAAACCCAAATAATTGATTCCACATATTTATGATAAAAAGCCTTGATTTTTTTATCAATATGTTTTAAACTCACTAGACATAAATTAACCACATAAGGTTAAATTTTAAATAAATTAAAGAAATATGTCACACGTAAAAGCTGGTGGATCAGCAAAAAACCTAACAGACTCAAACGCTCAATATCTTGGAGTGAAAATTTCTGATGGTCAAAAAGTCCAAACAGGTAATATCATTATTCGTCAGAGAGGAACAAAAGTACTATCTGGAGAAAATACAAAACTAGGTAAGGACCACACTATCTTTGCTATAAAGGACGGTGTAGTTAAATTCACTTCTGCAAGAAAGAAGAACTTCAACGGAAAAACTGTTCGCAGAAAGAAAGTTTCAGTAGTTGCTTAAGACCTATTTTAAAAAACACTCTTCAATATTATGAAGAGTGTTTTTTATTTGTTGTTTATTATCTATTTAGCTTCTATAAATAATTTTATATTAACTTTCTTGTTGTAGGCCTCTAGATTTATATCGAATTCCCCTGTTTCTTTAATGGGAGTTTCTAGATTAATCCAGTCTTCACTTATTTCTTCATTTAATTGTGAAGATATAGCATCAGCTATTTCCTTTAAGTGAACCTGTGCAAATAGATGTCCTTTCTCATTAGCATTTTCTTTAATTGATATTTTTGAACCAGATATTTTCTCTAATCGACCTTTTGACTCTTTCTGTATAGTTGCATCATTTTCTTTTTTCTTCTTCTTTTGATTTTCGACTTTTTTTACTTCGCCAGTTGAGGCAAATTTTGCTAAACCACGTGGAATCAGAAAACTACTAGCGTATCCATCGCTCACGCTCTTGACCTCCCCTTTTTGCCCTAATTTAGGAACATTTTGTAATAAAATAACTTTCATAATTTTAATTATTTAAAATTCTTAGTGCTTCTTGTAATTGATAATCATAAAGTTCGATTTCACTTCCTTCAGGAACTTTATCAATTAATATGTCAGGACTCAATCCCCCATCAGAAATTGAAGTACCGTTAGGAGTTAACCACCTAGCAATTGTCACCTTTAGAGATGTCTCTGGCGTGATCGGGACCAACTCTTGAACAGAACCCTTACCGAATGTGTTCGTACCTAATACTTGAGCTACTCCATGCTCTTTTAGAGCTCCTGCAACAATTTCTGAAGCCGAAGCTGAACCACGATTAACTAAAATAATCATTTCTAGATTATCATTAAAAATATCATGCCCTTTACTTCTGAAATATTTTTGTTCTCCATCACCAAAATCTTCGGTAACTATAACTTTTCCTGCTGGTAAGAAGAAGCTAGAAATATCAACAGCAGCATTTAAAAAGCCACCAGGATTACCACGCAAATCTAATATCATTTTGTTTTTTCCTGAGCCAATAAATTTAATTAATGCATTCCTAAAATCTGTAGAAGCGTTAGCTGAGAAATTATAAAGAGAGATAATAAAAACATCATCTTTTATTTCTGTATCTATTGTAGGTATATTTATAACATCACGAATGATATTAACATCAAAAGGTTCTTCAGTACCCTCTCTGAAAATAGTTAGTGTTACTTCGGTCCCTCTTTCACCACGAATCAAATCAACTGCTTCATCTATACTCATATTTTGAGTAATGAATCCGTCGATAGCGATAATCTTATCACCACTTTCAACTCCTGCCTTTTCAGACGGTGTACCCTTAAGAGGAGCAACGATGGTTAAAATATCATCTTCCATTCCTACTTCCATTCCAACACCTGAAAACTCTCCTTGAATCGTTGTTTCAAAATCTGCATTCTCTTTTGGTGGAAGGAAGTTAGTATAAGGATCATTGTACGAATCAACTAGACCACTAATGGCACCCCAAACTTTTTCTTGATTACCAATTTCTATAGTTGAACTAGCTGGAATGTATTTTTCCTCTAGCAAATCCCAAACTTTCCAAAAAGGATCAAAGTCTGCATCCGTTGATGCACTAGTTATACTATTGAAATTACCAACTGAGACCTTAGTAAACCCACCTTTATTTCCTATAAAATACCCACCAAAGAAAACTGCACCGAAGAGTATTGCGGTTATAGACAAAAATGAAATATTTTTTAAAACGTTCCTCACTATTTTTTTCATAACTACTGTAATTTTATCACACAAAATTGATATTGATAATTAATAATATAAATCCACACATATTTTATTTTTAATAACTTTATATAGATAAAACATGTTAAAATTATTTCAATGGTAAAAGAATTTAAACATAAAAAATTAACTTGGATTGATTTAGATAATCCAACACAAGAAGAGGTTCGAGAATTAGCAACTAAATATGGTGTCGATGCATTAACAAGTAATGAACTTTTAAGTCCAACTATTAGACCTAGAGTTGATTACCACGATAATTACATTTATTTAATACTCCACTTCCCTAACGGACACAATGACGTTAATGGTTTTAATAAAAAAATAGAAGAAGTTGATTTTATTATTGGAAAAGATTTCATAATCACCACTCATTACACAAATATAGATGCGTTATTAGAATTCTCAAAGATATTTGAAGTAGAATCTATATTAGATAAAAGCAACATGGCTCAACACGCCGGTTATATTTTCTTTTATATGATTCAGAATCTATATAAAAATCTGGAAAATCGCCTTGATCACGTACGCGACATCCTAACAGATATAGAAAACCAAATTTTTAGCGGAAACGAAAGACAAATGGTACAAGAAGTATCAAAACTTAATAGACTCCTATTAAATTATCGCGAATCAACTGATCTCCACCAAGAAATCTTAGAATCTTTTGAAGTAGCTGGTAAGAAATTTTTTGGAAAGGATTTTGAGTATCATTTACGTAGTATCACAGGTGAATACTACAAAGTTAGAAGTAGTATGGATAGCGCAAAGGAATATTTAAATGAACTTCGTGATACAAACGACTCTCTACTTTCCACAAAACAAAATGAAGTAATGAAAATACTAACAATCACCAACTTTATATTCCTTCCTCTAGCACTATTAGCTGGAATATTTGGAATGAATACAAAAAATATGCCAATTATCGGTCATCCTAACGATTTTTGGGTACTAACAGCGTCAATGATTGTTATTGCGACTGTCCTATTCTTGTACTTTAAGGTCAAGAAGTGGCTATAGTATACTGCTTATATGTTTGAACTATTCAAGAAAAAAAATAATAAAAATTCAGATAAAGCTGAAAATACTTCTAGCAGTAAAGAAATATATTTTAAAAACACTTTAACTGGAAAAGAAGAAGTATTTAAACCTGTAAATTCAGGGAAAGTTTCAATGTACCATTGTGGCCCTACTGTTTATAATCGTTCCCATATTGGAAACATGCGTGCTTTTGTATTTGACGATCTTTTAGGTCGCCTACTTCGTTATTATAATTACGAGGTCAAACAAGTTATTAATATTACTGATGTTGGTCATCTTGTTTCAGATGGAGATGAAGGTGAAGATAAGATGGAAAAGTCTGCTCGCGAACTTGGTAAAACTGCTAAGGAAATCGCAGATGAATATACTGAGCTTTTTATGGAGGATCTGGATACACTTAATATTGAAAAAGAAGAGATACTCTTCCCTCGTGCCACTGATCATATCCCAGAACAAATTGAGATTATTGAAATACTAGAGAAAAAAGGACTTACTTATAAAATTGATGATGGAATTTATTACGATACTTCAAAAATTGACTATGGAGTGCTAGGAAATATCAAAGTCGACGACCTAAAAGAAGGTGCCCGTATTGAAAAAAGTTCAGGAAAGAAAAATTCAACTGACTTTGCTTTATGGAAATTTTCTAACACTGAAGGTGACCGACAACAAGAATGGGATTCACCTTGGGGTCTTGGTTTCCCTGGATGGCATTTAGAATGTTCTGCTATGTCTCACAAACTATTAGGTACAAAATTTGATATCCATACTGGTGGAATTGAACATATCCAAATTCATCACAACAACGAAATTGCTCAATCTCAACAAACCTATGGAGAAATTCAAGCTAACTACTGGATGCATAATGGTCACGTACTATTTGGTAATGAAAAAATGTCTAAATCACTTGGTAACGTAATTTATCTGTCTGACTTTGAAGAACGTAATATTGATCCTATTATTTATCGCTACTGGCTTTTGACTAGTGGTTACTCTGTTCTAACTAACTTTACTTGGGAATCTCTATCTGCTACAGCTACTGCTTATAACAAAATATTAAAACATTTTAATGGTGCCGAATTATCAGGTGGAGTTATTGTAGAAAAATATTTAAATAAAGCTCTTGATTTTATACGAGACAACCTAAACACTGCCGGTGCCATTGCAACTATTTCTGAATTATTAAAAGATAATGAAATTTCTAAAGCTAATCAATACAAAACTTTACTGGAAATCGATAAGTTATTAGGTTTGAAGTTTGAAGTGAAAATTAAAGAAAACAAAGCTCAAAATAACCTAAATTCAGATCAGAGTACTATTCCCGCAGAAATACTTAAAAAGGCCGAGGAACGTCAAAATATGCGTAAATCAGGCGATTATGAAGGAGCTGATAGACTAAGAGATGAAATTAATGTAGGTGGTTATGAAGTAGTTGATAAGGGTGACGATTTTGAAGTTTTAAGGAAATAAAATGAAAAAAACTATAGAACGAATAGACGCAATAGATGGTTTAAGAGCGATTGCAATATTAGGTGTTTTAATATTCCACACTAACTTTATAATGGCAGATGGTAATTTATTTCTTTCTGGAGGTTTTCTGGGGGTAGATATTTTTTTTGTGTTATCAGGATATTTGATCACATTGATAAGCTTAAAAGAATTACAGTCTGGAAAATTTAAAATATTATCTTTCTACAAAAAGAGATTTATTAGAATATTACCGTTATTTATATTTGTTTTAGCTACCACAGTAATTGCATCAATTTTAATATTAAATTTCAATGAGATGACAGTTTTCAAAGACAGCTTTATGTCTTCAATCTTATTTTATTCTAATTTTTTCTTTTATAATCTTAATTCTTATTGGGATATATTAGAATCTCAACCTTTATTACATACATGGTATTTATCTTTAATAGCACAATATTATTTGATAATTCCACTATTTTTATTTATTACATATAAATTTTTTAAGAAAAAATTACTAACCGTAACTATAATTGTTTTTATTATTTCTCTTCTAATTACAATTTATTATGTACCTTATAATTCAAAAGCTGCTTTTTATCTACTACCTTTTAGATTTTGGGAATTCTTAGCTGGTGGAATTGTAGCCATAATCAAATTACAGTACAAAATAAAAATCTCTAAAAAAATTCTAGAGTTTATTTCAATACTAGGATTATTAACTATTTTTACAGCTTTTAATTTTTTTAAAGAAGAAATGCTTCACCCACACTGGATAACACTAGCAGTTGTTCTATCTACAAGTTTTATAATATGGTCACCATCACCTAAAAATATAGTAACTAAACTTCTTTCTCATCGCCCATTAATTTACATAGGACTAATTTCTTACAGTTTATATTTATGGCATTTTCCACTATTCTCATTTGCACAAATATCGGGGTATGGATTAAATTTAACAGAAAAAATATTATTAATAATATTAGCGTTTATAATATCTATTTTTAGTTATTATATTATGGAAAAAAATAGTGAGTCAAATAAGAAAAACATACTAATATCTTTAATTTTAATAATTTCTACTCTAATCATTATGTTTTTTGTGACTAAAGAAAACTCAAATTTAATTAATCTCTCCATAGAAGAAATTAATGTCCTACAGATGGGAGAATTGAGGAATGATTCTTGGAAAACTGTTGAAAACAATCGCGATTTTACAGATGAAAAAAAAATTAATGTATTACTAATTGGAGATTCACATTCAAAAGATCTTTTTAATGCTTTTTATCTTAACGCAAATCTTTTTAAGGATTATGAATTTGTAAAATTTGAAAAAGACTATAAGCATATAAACAATTATAATCCTCATAAATGCGATAAACAAAACGATATAAAAAAAGAAAAAGTATTAGATTCTGATATTTTCTCACAATCAGAATATATAATATTAGCAAGTTCCCATGTTTTAGATGCTAGTAATGAATGTCTAATTGATTTTATAGAAAAAATAAAACAAAAAAATAAAAAAATAATATTAACAACCAGAAAAACATTATTCGATAATGCTTTAATTAAAGGCAACTTATTTAATAATGATTTTCTAAATTATCAATTTGAAAAGTTTGGCCTAAATTCGCCAGAATTTAATGATATTGAATCAACTTTTTTCAATTCAATATCAAACAATCTAAGAAATACCGAAGACTACAATAAAGAACGATATGAAAGAATGGCAGTTGACCATGGTTTAGGCTTATTGGATATTGATTTAATCTCTTGTGACAAAAAAACAAAAAGGTGTCAAATATTGGATGAATATGGCAACAGAATGTATTACGATAATCACCACTGGACATTAGATGGTGCTAAATTTATTGGTAAAATAATATACGAAAGAAAACTCTTCGAAAAAGCAATTCAAGACCTTAATTTTGACATAAAAGATTAAAATATAAAAAAAGCCTGGGAATATACAGGCCTTGTTTGTAATTTTCCAAGAGAAATATAAAAGAGAAGCATTTATCTAGCTAAATCCTGCGTTTTTTAATCACTTTCTCGTCAGAATTACTGTTTATACGAGTAAGTAAAGTAATATGAGGATGGAAAGAAGTTCCTTAATGTGTTTATTACAAGTAAATTTATAATATTTTTACTTTCAGGACATATTTCATTCTCTGGCTCAAGAAAAATATGATATCCATTTGTTTTTTGGATTGTGGGTCAAATTTCATTGATTTTATTACAGCAAATTTTTACTTATCCCCCTTTCTCCAACAACTTATCCAATATTCTAAATTTTTAATAAAGTCCGTTTTCTGGTAATCTTATATACATATGACCGATAACAGAAATTATACTAATTCTAAAAATGCAGTGAAAAGCGAATTCATGCGCGTTCCTCCGCAAAGTCTTGATAGTGAGATGGCACTTCTTGGATCAATACTTTTAAAGCCTGACAAGGTTAACGACATCATTGAATCTATAAAACCTGAAAAATTTTATTCAGACAGACATAAGAAAATTTATGAAGTTATGCTGGAGCTTTTTGAAAAAACTACGCCGATCGATCTTATTTCTATTTCAAGTCGCCTCAAGGAAAAAAAGTTACTAGAACAAGTTGGTGGTAAGTCATACCTGTCTGAGTTAGTTGAGTCAGTTCCCTCTGCTGCAAACATCGCACACTATGCTGATATTGTAAGTAAAAAATATTTACTTAGAAATCTGATTAATGCATCTGAGGAAATTGCTGGAATGGGTTACGAAGAATCAAGAGACATCGAAGATATTCTAGATACAGCAGAAAGAAAAATCTTTGCTATCACCGATCATCAGGAATCAAAATCTTTTATTGAATTAAAGGATACAATTGGTGAAGCCTGGGAACGTCTTGATAATCTACACAAAAATAAAGGTGAGATGCGTGGTGTTCCAACAGGATTCAAAGGACTTGATAGTAAGCTAGCTGGTTTTCAAAAATCAGACTTAATTATTCTAGCTGCCCGTCCTTCTGTTGGTAAGACAACTCTTGCTCTTGATATTGCTCGAAACACAGCAATCCAACACAAAACTCCTGTTGCTATCTTTTCTCTTGAAATGAGTTCTCAACAATTGATTGATCGTATGCTTGCCGCACAAGCTCAAGTTGATGCTTGGAAACTTAGAACTGGTAACCTAACAGCCGAAAGTGATTTTGATCGTATCCGTGATTCTCTAGATGTTCTATCAAAAGCCCCTATTTATGTTGATGATAAGCCTGGTAACAATATTATTTCAATGCGTTCTACTGCACGTCGACTAAAAGCTGAAAAAGGTCTTGGTTTGATTATTGTCGATTATTTGCAGCTTATGGTTCCAACTCAAAGCAAAAATAATGACAACATAGTCCAACAAGTTACTGAAATTTCTCGTTCTTTAAAAGGTCTAGCTCGCGAATTAGATGTTCCAGTTATCGCTCTTTCACAGCTATCTCGTGCAGTTGAACAACGTGGTGGAAAGCCTCGTCTATCTGACCTACGTGATTCTGGTTCTATTGAGCAAGATGCCGATGTTGTTATGTTTATTCACCGTGAAGACCGTTACCGTGATGATTCTGAAAAAGACAATATTGCAGAAATTCTAATTGAAAAGCATCGTAATGGTCCTACAGGACAGGTTGAACTTTACTTTGACGACAAGAAATCCACTTTTACAGATGTTGATAAGAGTGGAGTTGGTGATTTAGCAGATTTTTAAAGAAATAAGACAATGAATCCATTTGATGAACTAGTTGAAATTTTCAGAAAGTTTCCAGGAGTAGGTCCACGTCAGGCCGAGCGTTTTGTTTATTTCCTACTTCGCCAACCAAAAGGAAGTTTAGATAAAATTGGTCGTCTAGTTCCCTCTCTTTCAAATTCAGTGAAGCAATGTAGTGATTGTTACCGTTATTTTATTTCAGATCGCCATGGTGATATTTGTAATATTTGTGGAGACAATAAACGCGACAACTCTTCACTTTTAATTGTTGGTCAAGATGTAGATATAAAGTCAGTAGAAAAATCGGATTACAATGGTTTTTACTTTGTGCTAGGTGGTCTTGTTCCTCATCTGGAAAAGAACCCTGCATCAAAAATTCGATTGAATGAACTTAAAAATATAATTGATAAGCGTCACAGCGACAGTTTTGAACAAAAAGATACTTTAGACGAAGTAATTCTAGCTCTTAATGCTAATCCTGATGGTGAAAATACTACAGAGATTGTTCGTAAGGAAATCACAGAAATTTGTGAACGTAATGGAATTAAAATAACAGTTCTAGGTCGCGGCCTATCTACTGGAACTGAACTGGAATACTCCGATTCTGAAACTATAAAAAACGCTTTAAAGAACCGTTTTTGATTTTAATAAGTTAATAAAAGACTTGATATTCGCCCTATAATTGATATAAATATACGTAGAGCTCTTTGATAAGGGTTACAATACAATTTTAATTTCTAAACCAATGAAGTCCACAAGGACCACTCTTGGTTTCGAAAGCAACAAGAACCACAAAGGGGTGGATCCCCAATAAAACAATGAAGAAAATCGCACTGTCTACAATACTAGGCATTGCACTGTCCGCACTAGTTGCTCATTCTTATGAGCAACCGGAGCCACTGATCATGGGCTTATCGTTCGAAACGACGGTCTTTGATAACACGGACATGGCAACTGCACCGCCCGGCCACGAGGTCGTATATACGTTCGATTCTATCACCAGTCAAAGTGACGTTGATATGAATCAAATTCTGTTGGTCAACTGGGAATCGCCGCCAAACATCCAGGCAGCATTCCTCGCTTCGATCGATATGGAGACAAGTGCCACGGTATGTCGTTATTATAATTATTCGGACATCGACACCGCCGGCAATCGCCTCGCATCTTCCTTATACGCAACCGCTGCGGAAACTCCGGTACGACTGAAAGGAGGTGACCAGGCTGAAGCCGAATCCATTGTATTAGCTTCGAACAAGATCGTTCTATTAGCTGATTATGTTACCGGTTTCGACTTCGCTGCACACGGGAGCTCGTGGGAGTTTCTTTAGCTAGGTAATTGTTAACCCAATCAAATCCCGTCAGAGAAATCTGACGGGATTTTTTAATATTTAAGTAATAAAAAAGTCAGCGTAATAAATTACGCTGACTTGGTATTAAATTCTCTACACAAACCATTCCACATTTGAGAACGGACCATCATCCAACACCTACCTAGCCAGTTTTCATCTGAATAATGACCCCCAGCCCAAAATCTATCTCCTGGATGAAGCTCAACAATTTCTTTGTTACCAGTACTATACAACACCTTTCTAACTTCTTTATGCTGTATTGCCTTTATAAAAAGAATCTCATACATAACTTGAACTTTAAAGATTTCCAACATCCATTCAGGACGGTATCTATCTCTATTTTCATGAGCAATTTCTTTTGCAAAAAAGGGTGAATCTGCCTCTCTGATTTCAAGTCGAATCATTTTAGCGTCTTTTACATTAAAAAATTTGGACTCTTGATACAGATGTTCGGAAGTTGGTGACTTTCGTCTATTTAAGGTAATTCGATGTGCAGAAAAGTTAGATAAGCAATGGTGAAAACCATCACCAAAATGAACTCTTTTCCTAGTTGTAATCATTCTGAATAAAACACTACCATAAGAGAAACAAAAAACCACTCTCTTGAGTGGTTTTTTAAAGTTAGGCGATTTTTGTTATTTTCACTTTATGAAATGGTTGTCTGTGACCGTTTCTTTTGAAGTATCTTGATTTTGATTTGTAGTGTATAACTGAGATTTTTTTGTTTCTACCTTCTTCTACAACTTCAGCTGTAACTTTTTTACCAGAAACTGTTGGTGTTCCGATTTCTACCTTGTCACCATCAGCAATCATTAATACATCATCAAATGTAACTTTTCCACCTTTAGTAGCTTCTTCTGAAAGCTTTTCAATTTTTAGGACTTCACCTTCTGAAATCAGGTATTGTTTACCACCTGTTTTGATGACAGCTAATTTCCCTGTTTTTTTTGTAGTTGTTTTTTCTTCCATGTTTTTGTTTATAGGTTCGTATTCTACATTATTTACCTATCTTTGCAAGAGGTTAGAGTAGATACACTACTATGTGTGAAAATCTTTACAGGCTTCGTTTAAATATTACTGAAGCCGAAATCAATTTGAAACACATAGTATTGTATCTAATCTTCTGTATCAGGCTTATCAAGCTCTAGAACCTCAACATTACCACCTTTATCTGAAATACGCAGAACATCCTTATCAATCTTCTTAAACTCTTTATAAGCACTATTATAGGTATTAACTGTAGTTCCCATCTGAGTACCAAGCTTTCTCATGTATTCATCATATTTATCAATGTGTTTTTGTAAAACACCTACATTTTTCTTGATAAATTTAGCAGATTCCTCTATTTGCATAGCATTAAGCCCCTGAAGAACAGTCTGCAGGTAGGCCAAAAAGCTAGTTGGTGAAACTATGACTACGTTTTTATGTTTGTTAGCATAGACAATCAAGTTATCCTCACCATGTTTATTAACTAATAGATCATAATAAATTGCCTCTGAAGGAATGAACATAAAAGCAAATTCCATCGTACCCTCATCAGGCCTAATGTACTTTGAAGTTTCCTTAATTCTTTCCTTTAAATCATTTTCAAATGCCTTGTAATAAACAGCGCCTTGAACTGGATCTTTTTCATCTAGGAATCTTTGATAGTTTTCAAGTGGAAATTTTGAGTCAATCGGTAAGACTCTGTCTTTTATGAAAAGTGCAGCATCAACTATATCTCCATTATCAAATTTATATTGAATTTTATAAGAATCGGGTCCAAAAACATTTTTCAAAGTCTCTTCTAAATAGTATTCACCTAGAACTCCACGACGCTTTGGATTTGTAAGGGTATCTTGGAGGTCGCGAATCTGATCAGAAAATCCTAAAACTTGTTTATTAGTTTCATCTAGTTTAGTAAGTCGTTCTGTTACATCCTGAATAATTTTTTGAGATTGAGATGATTGATGGCGAAGAGATTCTTGGACTTCTTTTCTAGAATCGCCAAGATTTTGATTTACACTACGACTAAGTTCATTTAATTGCTGAAGCATTAACTGCATTGACTTGTCCTCCTTTTCTTCTTGAGGCTTTTCATCCTTCTTACTTTTAAAGTAAAAGAAAAAGAATGCTGTGTTCCCTATTAAAATTATTAAAAGTAATACAATTAAAATTATTTCCATTGATGTATTATAACATGACTAATTAAGTGAAAAAGCTTCTAAAAAGACTGTTTTTTGATAAAATATACGAATATGACAATATATGAACAAATTAAAGAAGATTTAAAAGAATCAATGAAAGCCAAGGACACAGTCAAAACTAGTGTCCTGAAAGGTTTTGTTTCAGAATTTACAAATGAATCAGTTAAACTAGGAAGGACTCCGCAAGATCCACTTTCAAATGAAGAATCGCTGTCTGTAATTAAAAGACAATCAAAACAAAGAAAAGACTCGATTGAACAATTCGAAAAAGGCGGAAGACCTGAATTAGCAGAATCTGAAAAAGCTGAGTTACTAATCATCGAGGAGTACTTACCAGAGTTGATGTCAGAAGAAGAAGTTAGAGCTCATGTTCTACAAAAAAAAGATGAAATGAATATTACATCAGCAGATCAGTTTGGACAATTAATGGGAGCAATTATGGCAGACCTACGTGACAAAGCAGATGGTGCTGTAGTTAAAAAAGTTATAGACGAAGCTTTACAGGACTAATAAAAAAATAAAATAAGATTTATTTTAAGACATGACAACCAGTCATGTTTTATTTTGTTTGACAATTTATCCATATATTATATAAAGTACTCCGAGCAAAAGTACAAACAACAACAAAAGAAAGGAATAAATTGCAAGTAACAAAGGAAACAAAAAATATAGAGATCATTAATGAAGTTACCAAAAAGCTCGAAGAGCATTACGAAAATCGGTATTCAGAGAGGCAGCTTAAAGTTATTTTTGAAAGAATTGTTAGAGATGTCTCTAGAAAAATAATTGGAAATTGGATAACAAGTTTCAATAATAAAAAGGATTTGTCTAAAATTTTCGCAGAGGTTAAATCTGGTCTCGACCAAAAGACCAGAAAAAGTGGTGCATTAATGATTAATTCCTAAAAAACCAAACCATACCCAATCAATAATTCTTGATTGGGTATTTTTTTATGTTTTTGAATTATTAACAGTTATTTTCT
>Ga0306869_1000107_pt1 | contig 49916 bp, 52 predicted proteins | sample AntRauTorckE6833_FD_190421 | JGI IMG/M metagenome (GOLD analysis project Ga0306869, IMG submission 190421) | Saline lake microbial communities from Rauer Islands, Antarctica - Metagenome Torckler E6 #833 (v2) (version 2) | ecosystem: Environmental > Aquatic > Non-marine Saline and Alkaline >... | reverse complement strand
TTATATAAATTGGTTCAATTTAAAGAGAATACATGGTTCACTAGGCTATCAAAGTCCAGTTGACTATAGATTAAACTACTCTTTATAAAAATTGTTCAAAAAAGGGTTGCCATACCAGTATTTATTATAAATTTTTTAATTTTTGTTTAATTTCTTTAATCACTTTTGCTGGATCTTCATACCATTGCATATGGAAGACTCTAAAAACTGCCCATCCTCTAGCATTTAAGAATTTCTCTTGATGGAATAATTCTTTTCTAGAATTAGAATCATCTTCATTGGTTAAATCACAAATAATACCTAATTTATATGAAGAAGACTCTGGGTCATATAAAGCAAGGTCTAACTTAAATTGGCCTATACCAATTTGATGATGAATATCATACTTTAATCTTTTTAATTTTCCTTCTATTTCATTTATCATATGATTCATAATAAACGCTTGTGTTTCTACTTCATCTTTAAACAATTGATTTAATATTTCTTTTGCAAGATCAGTTTTCTTGTTTGATATGTAATAACAATAACGCATAAAGTCTTTCAATAATTTAGGACCTTGGCCTGTTAAATCATCAACTTTTAACTCTTCGGGATATAAAGAAGACACAAAGAATATTTTTCTCTTAGCCCTGGTAATTGCCACATTCAAGCGGTTTTGCCCACCTTCATGGTTAAGCCAACCAAACCTTCTCTTAACAATACCATCCACATCTTTACCATATCCCATTGAGAAAATAATAATATCTCTTTCATCACCTTGAACATTTTCGATGTTCTTAACAAATAAACTTTGATCTTCACTATCATTTTGTCTAAACAATTCTTTTTCTAATCGCTTTTGATGGACACTACGTTTAAACAATAATTCATCTATCTCATTCATTATCAAATCTCTTTGAGTTGAATTGAAGGTAATAATCCCAATCGATTCATCGTCTTTTTTATCTCTTAAGACTTTTTTTAATAAGTTAATAATTTCTTTAGCTTCATCAATGTTTTTTCTATTTTGGAAAGTCGCATCTTTTACATAAATATATGAAATTGGTGGTTCTTTAGGTTGATTGACATTAGGTGAAATAATTAACTTTCCGTCATAAAAGGCATGATTAGAAAACTCAATCAACTCTTGGTAATAACTTCTATAGTGATAATTTAATAATGCTTCCTTATACTTATATCGTGCCAAATCCAATAAACTTTTAGCATCATATGATATATTCTTTAAAATTTCATCTTCGTAAAACTCATCGTTTTCATCAATTCGACCCATACCTAAACTTGAAGGCCTCAATTGTTTTGGGTCTCCTGCAATAACAGCTTTACGTGCTCTAAAGATAGACGGTATACCTTTTTCAACATACATCTGTGATGCTTCATCAAATATAACCAAATCAAACATATTTTGATTTAAAGGAACAATCGTTGAAACCACTTCAGGTGTTAATAACCAAATTTTAATATTTGAAAATAATTCCAAATGGAAAATATCAAAAAATGATTTTATAGAAGGTAATCTTTGACTTTCTAAAACACGACGTATATCCATAATTCTTTTTGTATTAGAAAAAGCAAGTGCATTCTTATATAGTTGCATAATAAAAGATTCTTTTGTGACATCTTTTTTCTCTTTCATCAACTTATTTAATTCATCCATCTTCTCTTGATACTTATCGATGATGTATAAGTGTTTTTGATTCACGGCTTTAAAGTATTCTAAGAAGCCAGTGTAATAAGCATCAAAAATATATTGTCTATTTTGATATGATAGGTCAGGGTGACTAATGAATATATCTAAAAACATTAAAGATTTATCATTAAGTTTAAAATAATTACTTTTAATTTTATTAATCTTTTTAATATTGCTTAATAAATAAGTAGCTAAATCCTGGTCATTAATAAATGCTTTGAGTAATCTTTTATCAATAGAAGACTTGGTAGAGATAAATTTTAAATGCATTTTAAAACGATTTAAAAAACTTCTCCTTATTTTGCGTTTTTTGAAAACCCACGCCTTATCATAACGTTCATAAAATTCTTGTAAATGATCGACAAAAACTTTGAACTCTAACTGAGAACTTCTTGTTAATTTAGTATTGATTTTTTTAAACCATGAATAACGCATATTAAATGTGTGAAACTCAATAAACTCAAGTAGTTTCTGATCTTTATCAAAGATTTTCTCTAACTGATCAATATCAGAAAATCTAGGTTTATTTAAAGCATGACTTAAAATCTTGTAGATTCTCTTTGGGGTAAAGTCGATCAATACATCTTTATCTTTTAAATACCGATGATAGAGTTTGAAAATTTTAATATCATCTTTTTTATCTTGGTACATTAATTTTATGGCACGATCAAAGTGTAAGGTTAATTGATTAATTTCTTCTTCTAATTGGTAAAGATCATTATTATGATATCGTTGTGGTTGATTGCCTGATAAATAAGCATTAAGTTGTTCATAGAACTTACCCTTGTTCGAAGCATCATCTAAAAACATTGTGTATTTAGAAGCATCTCCTAAACGTGAATATATAACATCTAAAGCAACTCTTTTCTCACTGACAACCAAAACATTCTCACCTTTTAAAACTTGATGTGCGATTAGATTAGTAATGGTTTGACTCTTTCCTGTTCCAGGTGGTCCCCATATTACAACTTTTTTCTCTTGATCAATTAATTCTATAACTTTTTCTTGTGCAAAATTAATATCATTAATATAAGTTAGTTTTGCTTCATCTACAGCTTCACGCGAAACATTTGTATTTAAAGGCAACCCTTCTGCATATACATGTTGTTCATCAATTAAACCTTCTAGTAGGTCATTGTATCTTTCTGTTTCTAATATCTCTGCCATGTCTTTTTGAATCATAGAAGAATATAGTTGAAAACGACCCAAAACCATATATGAAGAAATATGAAAGATATCTTTCTTCTGCTTAACAAAGTCTTCTTTGACAAGATTATTAAATGGAACTAGTGAGTCTAAACGATTTTCTTTAATATTTAAGCCATGCAATTTGTAATAAGGAATAATAGTGTCTTTGATGGTAGACCAGCTTAAATCATATACTTCTGGCATTGATTCATCAAATTTAGCGTGATTCATCTTAGAAACAGCCAAGACCAAATCTCTATTGATGACAATATCTTTATCCTCATCCACTGCTAAAATAAATGTTTTCTTATTTCTTTTTATAGTGACTGGTAAATAAGCCAAGGGTGCCTTAATGGTAAAATTATCTTTTTTATAAACACCTTCGACATATGGATAAGCAATGTATAAATCGTAAGTCCCTGTATCCTTATATGCTTTATTAACTTCACGGTATAAGGCAGTCAATAATCTTCTGACAGTTTCATCATCTTTAAACTTTAACTTTTTCTTTTTACCAGAAAGCAAATCATTTAAATCGTCGGTTGAATCAGTCTGCATTAAATCAAAATGTTTTTTCTGAATAATTCTACCCATGTATAAATTCGGATTGGTTCTCGAAATATTAGATAAACGGTCTTTATAACGATCAAGGACTTTTAAAGCTTGTTTAGATGCTTTTATAGATTTATTTTGTTGGTAAACATAAGATTGAATCACATCTAAAAAAAGATGAGAATACAAGTCAATAAAATCACGGTCTAATCCAGAAATGGCTAAAAAATCATTAATTCTTAATGGTTTATGTTTGGCCATGTCTTTTAAAGCCTCATCACTACAAATCAACTTAGCTTCACCCTGATTTAATTGTTTTTCTCTTAACTCATCTCTAATATCTTCTAAACGCTTTAATAACTGATAATCTTTTATAACCATTTGTATTAACCTTCTTAATTATTTTCCGTCTTTATTATAGTATATCAATATTCATGCTCATTTTAAAGAATAGAAAGAGTAAAAAAATAAAATTTACATAATCTGAATGAAATAAAGTAATTAACTAAAAATTAAGGCGATTTCGTGATAAGATAATAATTGAGGTGATATGATGAAGACAATTATTATAGGTGGTGTCGCAGCGGGTATGTCAGCTGCTTCTAAATTAAAACGTTTAGATAAAAGTGCTGTCATCCATGTCTATGAAATGGGCGAAGATTTATCTTATGGTGCTTGTGGTATGCCATATTATATAGGTGGTGTGATTGAAGAAGAAAAATCTTTAGTCGCAAGAACTAAGGAAGAGTTTGAAAAAAGAGGCATACACGTTTTTCTTAAACACCAAGTCATTAAAGTAATGCCAAAGAAAAATAAAATAGAAATAAAAGACTTAGAAACAGGAAAAATCATTCAAGATGACTATGACAAATTGCTTATTGCGACAGGAACAAGTCCTAATCAAACCAATATTCCTGGCACAAAAAAAGCCAACCTCTTCTTCTTAAACCAATTAGAAGATGCAAGACGTATCAAAAAAAATCTTGACGGTGTTAAAGAAGTTGCTATTATAGGTGGTGGATACATTGGCCTTGAAATGGCAGAAAACTTTGTTCGTTTAGGTATCAAGGTACATATCATTGAAATGGCCAAACAATTATTAGTTGTCTATGATGAAATCATGGGGAAAAAAGCCAAAGAAATATTAGAAAACCTAGGCGTTAATATCTATCTTAATGAAAGTCTAGAATCTTATGATTTAGATAAGGATAAAACCATTGTTACAACCAACAAAAGAACAATTCCCGTAGATATGGTGATTGAGTCTATTGGTGTTAGACCAAATACTAAATTTTTAAAAGAAACTGGTATGAATATGCTTGAAAACGGCGCAATCATAACCAATAAAAAACAAGAAACTTCTATAAAGGATATATATGCAGCTGGAGATTGTGTGGCTTATGATCATTTAATCACCGGTAAAAAAGCCTTTGTGCCACTGGGAACACACGCCAATAAAACAGGAAAAATCGTTGCGGAAAATATAGTTGGAAACAATATTTTATTTAAAGGCATTATTGGCTCTAATATCTTAAAAGTAGGTGACTATACTTTTGCAAAAACAGGTCTTGGCATTGCTGAAGCTAAAAAACATAATTTTGATTATGATTATGTTGATATAACTGCTAAGAACCAATCAGGTTATTACCCTGGTGCTAAGAAAATATTTATTAGACTTGTCTACGATCCAAAAACCCATATCATCAAAGGTGCACAAATGTATGGTGAAAAAGGTGTTTCAGATAGAATCAACATTATGGCACTTGCCATTATGAAAGCTATGACAGCTGAAGAGTTTTCTCAATCTGATTTTGCTTATGCTCCACCATTCTCACCAGTATGGGATCCTTTATTGGTCGCATCCAATCAAATTATATAAGGAATATAAAGAATCTTGAATTTTTTTCAAGATTCTTTTCTAATTTCAATAGTATTTTATATATAGATTTTTTGCCATATAATTAACAAATATATCATATCAATCCCTGTTTTAAAAAACATGAATAACCGTTCATATAAAACTTCAAGTTTTTTGTTTGAATATATTTCTAAAAGTGTTATAATCATCACGGTATATGGGTCAATCAGTTGATTGCTTTAGGATGCTTTATATAACCTGATTCAATCAGCGATTGTATCAGGTTTTTTTATTAATAAAATATGAAAGGAAATATTATGAGCGTAAAATTTGTTGAAACAGCTTTACGAGATGGACATCAATCACTTCTGGCAACACGTTTAGCCACGGAAGAAATATTAAAAGTGTTACCAGAACTTGATAAAGCAGGCTACTTTGCTTTAGAAGTTTGGGGTGGTGCGACGTTCGATGCATGCTTAAGATACTTAAACGAAGACCCTTGGGAACGTTTAAGACAAATAAAAGCAAACACTAAAAATACAAAGCTACAAATGTTATTTAGGGGACAGAATATATTAGGTTATAAGCATTATCCAGATGACATTGTTGAAAAATTTGTAGAAAAATCTTTACAAAATGGTATCGATATTATAAGAATCTTTGATGCTTTGAATGATTTAAGAAATTTAGAAACAGCAGCTAAAGCCACTAAAAAGTATAAAGGGCATTTACAAATCGCCTTAGCCTATACGACAAGTCCTGTTCACAATGTTGACTACTATGTTGACTTAGCCAATAAGGCACAAGATATGGGTGCTGATTCTATATGTGTTAAAGATATGTCGGGTATTTTAATGCCTGATGTAGCATATAAATTAATTAAAGCCTTAAAAGAAAACATAAAAGTTCCTATTAATTTCCATACTCATGCTACTTCTGGTCTAGCACCAGTGACTTATTATAAAGTCATCGAAGCCGGTGTGGATATTGTTGATACTGCTTTATCACCACTTTCTGGTGGTACAAGCCAAGTCGCGACAGAAGCCATCGCAACCCTTGTTGGAGATGATGCAAATCTTGATTTCGAACACATGGAGAATGCTAAAGATATCTTATCTAAAATCAAAGACAAATATATTGAAAATGGAATTTTAAACCCAAAAGCATTAACACCAAATCCTAAAATCTTACACAGTCAAATACCTGGCGGGATGATTTCTAATCTTTTAAACCAATTAAAAGACCAAAAAGCTTTAGATCGATATGAAGAAGTCTTAGAGGAAGTTCCTCGTGTTAGGAAAGATTTAGGTTATCCACCACTTGTAACACCAATGTCACAAATGGTTGGTACACAAGCCATTATGAATATCCTTTCAAAAGAACGATATAAATTGGTACCTGACGAAATCAAAGCTTATTTAAGAGGAAAATACGGAAAAGCACCTGGTGAAATAGATCCTGATTTTAGAAAAAGTATCATCGGGGATGATGAAGTGTTAAATCATCGACCAGCTGATGATTTAGAACCACAATTTGAAAACTTGAAGGAAAAATATAAAGACATCGCTAGAAGTGAGGAAGATGTTTTGTCTCTAGCTTTATTTGAATCTGTTGCCTTAAAATATTTAAAAGGATTAAAAGATGAAGTTGTAGAATTCACCTTACATACAGGTGATCAATCATGATGCTATTTACATTTACAGATGGACTCGGTTTTTCTTTATTGAGTATTGTTTTAGTTATATTACTGATAACCTTAATTATACTTATAATTACACCACTCAAAAGGCTTAGTCCACAAAAAATTAAATTTAATGATGAAGAAATTTATTCACCAACAAACACAATTGAAGATGAAGACATGATGGTTGCTGCGCTTGTAGCTTCTATCGATTATAGAGAAGAAACTGGAAAAGAACCATATTTAAAATCAATTAGGGAGATCGATTAATGAAAATATATAAAGTAAAAGTTAACGGTAAATTATATGAAGTTGAATTAGAATCAGTCGAAGAAAATAAACAGTCTATCCAATCTGAATCTAATACAAATAACACAAACAAAACTAATGAAAGCAAATCTGTTTCTGGTAAAACCATTAAATCACCCATGCAAGGAACTGTCCAACGCGTTCTTGTTAAACCAGGACAAACCATTAATAAAGGTGAATCAATTCTAATATTAGAAGCAATGAAAATGGAAAATGATATCACCGCTGAAAAAGATTATAAAATCATTGATGTGCTTGTTAAAGAAGGCGACAGTGTTGATAGTGACCAACCACTTATAAAGGTGGAATAATATGATTGATATTTTAAATAAACTTTTTGAATCTAGCGGTTTATACAGTTTTTTAGGAACAGATGGTTGGAAATACATCGTTATGATCATCATTGCATTGACCTTATTGTACCTAGCAATCTTTAAGAAATTTGAACCCTATTTATTGATTCCAATTGGTTTTGCCATGTTACTTGTCAACATACCAGGAACCAATCTTTTTGTGAAAGAAACCATTGTTGATAATGGTCAGGAAATTACAAAGTACACTGGCCTTTTTGGTTATCTATACTATGGGGTTAGTTTTGGGATATATCCAAGTTTAATATTCTTAGGCATTGGCGCAACGACTGATTTCGGACCACTTTTAGCCAGACCAAAATCAATGCTATTAGGTGCCGCTGCACAAATCGGTATTTTTATAACTTTTTTAGGGGCTATTTTATTTAACTTTACTGGACCTGAAGCTGCTTCTATTGGTATTATCGGTGGGGCAGATGGGCCAACGGCAATTCTTTTATCAAGTCAGTTAGCACCACACTTATTAGGTGCAATTTCAATTGCAGCATATTCATATATGGCCTTAGTGCCAATCATACAACCACCACTTGTAAAAGCATTTACTTCTAAAAAAGAACGTATGATAGAAATGACACAATTAAGAGAAGTATCTAAAAAAGAAAAAATACTTTTCCCACTTATTGTGGCTGTTATTACCATTGTTTTAATACCATCAAGTGCACCAATTATTGGAATGCTTATGCTTGGTAACTTAATTAAAGAATCTGGTGTTGTTCCAAATCTTATTTCTGCCAGTGGTAAAACAATTCTTTATACTGTGACCATACTATTAGGAATAAGTATTGGAGCAACGACACAAGCAACAAACTTCTTAAAAGCCGAAACACTAATGATTATTGGTCTTGGTTTATTTGCCTTTATTGTCGCAACTATCTTTGGTATTTTAGGTGCTAAATTAATGAACCTTTTCAGCAAAGAAAAAATTAATCCAATCATTGGTGCTGCAGGTGTTTCTGCTGTCCCAATGGCTGCAAGAGTTGCCATGAAAGAAGGTAAGCTTGCCAATCCAAATAATTATCTATTAATGCATGCTATGGGACCTAATGTCGCTGGCGTCATAGGTAGTGCCATTGCTGCAGGATTACTATTATCATACTTTGGCTAAAGCATGAATATCATACATTTAGAGTCTATAGACTCAACGAATCAATATATAAAGGATCATTATAATACTTTAAATCATTTAGATGTTATAACAACTAAAAACCAAACCAAAGGGAAAGGAAGACATATTAATCAATGGTTTTCAGATCAAGATAGTTTAACTTTTTCAATATTATTAAAAGAAAAACTTGAACAGAAAAAACTATTATTACTTCCTCTACTCATGGCTATGGTCTTACATAAGGTTGTCAGCCAATATACTAATGAACTCTATATAAAATGGCCAAATGACATTTATTTTAAAAGCAAAAAAATATCCGGGATTTTAATTGAATCTATTTATCAAAATAAATTGGAAGCTATGATTGTCGGGGTTGGTATCAATTTAAATAATAATGATTTCCCAGATGATATCATCAATCAAGTCACATCTTTAAAAAAAATAAGCCTTAAGACTTATAGTCAATTAGATTTTCTAAAAGATATTATAAGAGTATTCAATAACAATATACACCTTCTAAAAGAAAACAAACAATTTATCATTGATTATTGTAACCAATATCATTTATTGAATAATCAAGATATTACATACGAAGATAAGCAATCTATTCATTCTGGACGATGTATAAAAATAAACGATGATGGTAATCTAATAATTGATAATGGCGGTCAATTAATAACATTAATCTCTGGTGAAGTTCATAAGATAAGAAATAAATAGAAAGTTGGTTTTATACCACTTTTTATTTTTTTGAACCGTTTACATTATTCTCGGTCTTGAGATTTTTTATAAAGTATGATATATTTTTTACTTGAGAATTAAGATATATAAGTATTGAGTTATTTTCTCTTGAAAGTATGTCCGAAAATCTTATTTAGAACTGGGACTTGTTTAGGAACACAATCAATGTGTTAATGAACCAAAGATGTTTACTAGAACATAAGACTCTAACTCTATCCATGAGTTAGGGTCTTATTTATTTTAAAGGAGATGATATTATCGAACAAACAAAAGAAACAGTAAGATTACATAAAAGGAACTTTGTTAAATATGGATTAGACTTAAATGTATTTGTGTCAGTAGTGTCCGCTATATTTGTCTTTTCATTCATACTCATTACCGTCTTATTTCCTGACTTTACAGCTAATATGTTTAATCAAGCAAAAACTTGGGTTACCACTAAATTTAATACTTGGTTTATGATTGTTATTAATGTCACTTTTGTTTCATTAATCATACTAGCTTTATCAAAATACGGTAAAATTAGAATCGGTTATAAAGGAGATACAAAACCTAAATTTAAAAGGTTTGCCTGGTATTCAATGCTATTTAGTGCTGGTATAGGAATTGGTATCTTTTTTTATGGAATTGCAGAACCAATCTATCACTTAAACTTACCCGCTGGTTTGGATAATACCAGTTATTCACCTTTGTCTGTCATGTTCTTACATTGGGGCTTCCATCCTTGGGCTGTATATTCACTTGTTGCCATCGGTATTGGATACTTTTCTTTTAACAAGGGTTTACCAGTAACCATTAGAAGTCTTTTCTATCCTATTATTAAAGACAAAATATATGGTATATGGGGAGATATTATTGATACAATTGCTGTATTAAGTGTTTTATTTGGATTATCTACATCACTTGGAATCGGGGCAAGACAGATTAATGCAGGTTTTAACTCTGTTTTTAACATTCCAATTTCTGCTAATATCCAAATACTATTAATAATTGTCATTACCTTTATGGCCACATTATCTGTTGTTAGTGGAATTTCTAAAGGAATAAAAGTGTTGAGTGAAACCAACATTCGCCTATCAGCACTACTACTCTTATTTATATTATTATTAGGACCAACCATGTTTATATTTAAAGATTATATTTTTTCTTTCTTTTATTACTTAATCAATCTCTTTAAACTCAGTACATTTGTTGCGGATGAACAAGTCAATATTGTTTGGCAAAGTGGCTGGACAATCTTTTACTGGGCTTGGTGGTTTTCTTGGAGTCCATTTGTTGGTTTATTCATTGCTAGAATTTCTAGAGGTAGAACCATACGGGAAATCATCTTAGGTGTCACCATTGTTCCAACCATCATTATTACATTTGTTATGACTATATTAGGATCTACTGGCCTATATTTAAACGACAAATTTGATAACGTGATGACTAATGCCATTGATAATGACTTGTCCACAAGTCTTTTTGTAATGATTAATAATGTTGTATCAAACAACATAATCATCACAATACTAAGTATCATGGCACTGGTTTCAATTGTACTGTTCTTTGTGACTTCAAGTGACTCAGGAAGTTTAGTTGTTGATAATTTAACCAGTGGTGGTAAACTACACTCTCCTAAGTCTCAAAGAGTCTTCTGGGCTTGTATGGAAGGTTTTATCGCTGCAGCCGCTCTATTATTAGGTGGTACAGAAGCTTTAAATACACTACAATCAATCATTATCATTACGGGACTGCCTTTCTCTATAATGATTATTTCTATATTGTTCTCACTCATCAAACAATTTATAGAGGACGAGAAAAAGGGACTTATTTTAAAGAAAGCAACTGAAGTAGAAAAACCAATAAAACAAACTGAATAGAAATACATTGAAACAAAAAGAGTTATAAAGCGAAAAACTTTATAACTCTTTTTTTTATCAATTTTTTGTAAGTCCCTTTAAGAAATATCATAATATGTTAAAATTATATTATCGAAACTAATATAAGAAAGGATTCTACCTATGTATCATATCACTAAAACATCTTTCACGACTGAGAAACTAGAAATTAAAAACAATCACATTCGTGGAAAAAATTTTAAACTAAAGCCAAAAATCTCGAGAAAAACAGGAAAAATTAAAAATAACCTCTTCTTTTCTAGCCTCATTTTACAAGTGACCTCAACTGACGAAGAGCCATTCCCTATTGACATTCACATTGATTTCAAAGGATTATTTGAGTTTAGCCCAGAGGACAATCAAGAAGAGATACTACATTTTCTTAAGACTGAAGCAGTTAAGATTTTATTCCCATACTTAAGAACCATGTTAACAAGTCTTACAACAACCGCAATGTTGCCACCTATCATATTACCAATCATGGACGTATCTAAATTATTCCCAGACGATCGAGAAACTGCATATGTAAACTAAACCACTATTTGTGGTTTTTTTTATTAAAAATGTTGAGTATTATCGAAGACTCAAAAAATAAATTAATATATATAATAACTAATAATTAATAACTTTCATTTTTAATGCTTGGTAGGTCTTTTCATAATCACCATCTAAAGTAATTACATCTACTTGACCATGTAAGTGTTTAAGCAATTCAATTTCGCTAGATTGTCTCTCTTTAAAATATTGTAATACACCATTATATCCCTTATATTTTTCATTTCTTCCAACATAATCAATGACATGGTCAATCCAGTCCTTGTATAAGAGTTTATTCGTACTTCGCCTTTGTTCAGTAATTTTTTTTAATGTATCTACAATATGAGCTTGTTTTATATATAAAACTTGTATTTCCATATCATTAAAAGGCTTCATTAGTTTGTTAAAGTATTCATGAATTTCATCCTGACTGATCCTATAATTGATCAAAAGTTCGTTGATATGATTTTGGATCAAAACACATTCAAAAATATAAATATCATTTTCTAAGTAATGATTTTTAACAAAAGTTTCATATCGATGAATATGAGTGTCTAGGAATTTATTTAAATCGTTTACTTGATAAATTTCAAATTGCTCACAATAATCATAAAAACCTTTTGATTCTCGATCAATTCTAATATTTGTGTAAGCCAACAAGTATTTGCCATCTTCTTTAACTAGGTTATCTTGTATAGCAGGTACAAGTTTGGGAAACTTTTCATATAGACTATTTATGTCACTCTTATTGAAAATAGCAATCCATGCTAAATCGATGGGATGAGCATCTCCTTCTGTAAAGGAATGCACATTCAAATTCAAATCCTGTAAGTCCTTGTATAATCTTTTTGCAAAGCTAGTTTTGCCACTGCCTGGTAGTCCTTCTATAAATATACATTTCATTAGCTTTTCACCTCAACTTATTATACTCGAAAATTATGTAAAAATAAATAGATAGTCCTATAAAAATCAAAGAAGCTGGCCAATTGGCCAGCTTCTTCTATATAATATTTTTTTCAAAAAGAAGAGACATTCATTAACGTTTGACATTCCTTACAGTAACCATAAAATTCGATTTTATGTCCTGTAATTTGGAAGCCAGACTCTTTCATCACTTGTTCTTCATAATCATGTAAAGGACAATTATAAATAGTTTCTATCTTGTTGCAATTTTTACAGATTATAAAGTGATGATGTTCATCACGGTTATATTCATAAAGCGATTGTTTTTCTTGTTCTAATTCAACTTTATTTATAATATCATTTTCTGTTAACTTATCTAGAGTTCTGTAAACAGTTGATAAATTAACCTTGATTTTATTTTTAATCAACAACTCATGTATATCTTGAGCTGATAATAAAGTATTAGCTTTTTCTAATAAATATAATATATTAACACGATATTTTGTTTTTTTCAGTCCTGCTTCTGTAATTTTGTTAATAATACGTTTTTTTTCCATATTACTCACCTTTCAAATTTTCCTTGTATAAAACTCTCTTGCTGTAAAGCCAGGTTAATAGATATAGTATAACAGCCGCAAAAACTATTACAGCACCAGTAGAAATATCTGTATAATAAGAAACTACTAGACCTGAAAAAATAAATACAAAAGAAAAAATCATCGAATAAACCATTCTTAAATGTAATTTACCAGTTAAATAGCTTGATGCTGAAGCTGGTACACTCAATAAGGCAATGACCAGTATAATCCCAACAACCCTTATTAGAACAACAACGGTTAATGCCAATAAAATCAAAAGAACAAATTCTAAAACATTTGTTTTCTTTCTCATGATTCTTGTAAATTGTTGATCAAATAAATGCGCTTTCCAATCTTGATAAAAAACAAAAACGATGGATAGAATAATCACTGCTAAAATTGTCATTAAAATCAAATCAAATCGAGTCACAGATAAAATATTTCCGAATAAATATGAAGAAACTAAAGGTGGATATCCCGGTGTTAAGCCAATAAACAGTATTCCCAATGCCATCCCTAGAGACCAAAACATCGCAATGATAATATCTTTCGACCCAGTTGAACGGTTCTTGATAACCCCTATCAATTCCACCAACAATTGATGTTATAATTGCAGCTAAAAATGCATTTTGTAAAAACTCATATTCTAACAAAGCTTTAAACATTTGCGCCACCCACTAATTTTCTTCTTATATTCTGATGGATGGGTCTTAAATACGCATACTGATAGACTTCATTTGGATTACCTTCTGCAATAATATTTCTATCTAAATATATTAGTTTCTCAACATTCTTACTAATCATTTGAACATGATGTGTCACTAATATAATCGTTATATCTTTTGATAACTTCTTGATTAAAGAAAATATCTGTCTTTGGCTCATCACATCAACCATGGCTGTTGGTTCATCTAACAATAAAATATCGGGTTTTAAAGTCAAAACTCTAGCAATTATCATTTTTTGAAACTCTCCACCTGATAGTTCATTAATATGTCTATTTTTAAGTTTCTTTAACCCAACTGTTTCTAGTACTTCTTCCACTGCCAATTTATCTTCATCAGAATATTTAAAAAAGGGTTTGATTTTCCTTGTCATCCTTCCAGAAAGCACTACTTCTTCGACAGTAATTGGAAACATACGGTTAATATCAGAAATTTGTGGTACATATCCCATCCTTATTTCGCTCTTTTTTAATGACGTTCCACAATAAGAAATTTGTCCTTTATTAGGTTTAATTAATCCTAATATGGTTTTCATCATGGTCGATTTTCCACCACCATTAGGTCCTACAATACCAATATAATCTCCTTTATTAATGGATAAATTTAACTTTTTTAACGCATGAATTTTACCATAATTCACTGATATATCTTTTAGTTCTATTTTTAAAGGTCTCATGAAAGTCCCTCCGCAATTAATTCGGCCATGTCTCTCATTGAATCAATATAATCATATGCCAATGGATTAAGCATTACTGATTCTCCATCAATATCATTCACAAAAGTCATCACCTGTTCACTATCGATTTCAGCTTGATGATAAATTCTATTAATACTATTTTCTCTTGCTATATCAATTAATTCTTGCAAGTGAGAAATTGATGGTTCTTTCCCATCTTCTTCTAACGCAAGCATCTCTAAATTATATTCATCTGCGAAATATCCGTATGAGGGATGATATGTGATAAAGTTTCTCATAGTTTTATCAAGGAACATTTGTTGGATATCAACATGTAGTCCTTGTAAACGAAGGATATAATCTTCAGCATTTTCTTGATATATTATTTCATTTTCAGGATCTAATGCACTTAACTCATCAGCCATGATTTGCACCATTAACTGAACCCTTTTTATACTTAACCATATGTGTGGGTCTCTTCCAAAGTGAGCATGACCATCTTCATCTTCTTCATGTTCGTCTTCTTCACCAAAATGTCTGTCCTCATACACTTCAGATACTTGATCTTCTAAATGAACAACTGAAATATCTCTTAACTCAGGTAAAATATTTCCTGATTCAGCCGGAACACCTATTGTAAAATATACAGAAACTTCATTAATTGCAATAATTTGTCTAGCACTTGGTTCATAATTTTCGGGCGAGAACCCAACTGGTATGACTGTGGTCACATTCACTAAATCTCCACCAATTTCATCTATGAAAGCGGCTTGTGGAATAATTGAAACTGCCACTTGTAAACGATCATCTTCTGTATCTTGACAACCATATAATAATCCTATGGATAATAACATTGTTATTAAAATTAATATTTTTTTCATATGTCACCTCTATAAGTAAGTTTTATAAACATATTATACACGCTACTATATGCAAATGCAAACCGTTTGCATGTGTTATATAAAAAAATAAGACCCTTGCAGATCTTATTTACAGTCTTTGTAGTGTTTTAAATAAAGCGGAATTGCAACATTGAAGAATCTAATGAATGTATGAATAATTGAATCCATTTTTTCAGGCAATACATTAAGTGATTGTTGCAAGGCTATACCATCAATCGCAGCTATAAGTATTGATGCCATTGAATGTTCACATTCACTGTTCTCTACATCATATAGTACCGTAAACATTTCAGCGATATTATCAATGATTTCCTGATACTGTCTTTTATATTCTAATTTGTTTTTATTGTTACGTTTAATACTATCACTTAATAATTGGATATGAAGCTTTTGATCATCAACTTTTTTTATACGTTTTCTAATACGACTATTTACTTCTCTCAATAGTTCTGCTTTCTCACTTTTATCAATGTTCTTTTTCACTGAATCATATAATTTAGATGTAAATAATAATGATTCTTGAATACAGGCAAAAATCAACTCATCCTTACTTGGATAAAAATGATATATTGCACCAGTACTTAAGTTTGCATTTTCGGCAATCTTACGCATAGATACTTTTTCTAAAGGGTTTTCTTTTAGCGTTTTTAGTGTTGCATCAATAATCCTTTGCTTTCGTTTGTTTTCCATTTTATCACTTCCTACAATACATTTTACCATAACTACTGTTATTTTTTCTACTTTTTACATAATAAATAAAGTATATTTTTATGAATAGTATATTTATTTGATATAATGGTAATGATAAAAAACAAGGAGGACAATATGGATAAACTATCAAAGAAAGATTTTAAAAAAATAAAGAAGTTTCAAGAAGGTGAAATTACCGAGTATCACATCTATCAATATATAGCTAAAAAGGAAAAAGATGAAAAAAACATAGAAATTTTATTAGAAATAGCTGATGATGAATTAAGACATTACCATATTTGGGAAGAAATATCTGGAATAAAGATTAAACCAAATAGATTTGTTATTTTCATGTACAAAATCCTTATTCTAATTTTTGGTTATACATTCGCCTTAAGAATTATGGAGCGTGGTGAAGAAAATGCTCAAGATGCTTACGGAAAAATTGATGCTTACCAAGATGTTATTGAAAAAATCACCAAAGAGGAAGAAGAGCATGAGATGCAACTCCTTGATATGTTAGATGAAGATAGGTTAAATTATGTTGGATCAATGGTCCTTGGATTAAATGATGCTTTAGTTGAACTATCAGGTACTTTAGCAGGTTTAACACTTGCTTTTCAAGGTAACACCGAACTTATTAGTTTAAGTGGATTAATCACAGGGATAGCGGCTAGTTTAAGTATGGCTGCTAGTGAGTATTTATCTTCTAAATCCGAGAAAAAAGAAAATGCTTTTAAGTCATCACTTTATACAGGTGGAGCATATATAATCACAGTAATTTTATTGGTATTGCCATATTTACTTTTAAGTAATGCCTTTGTAGCACTAGGAATTATGTTAGGTACGGTAGTATTTATCATCTTCTTCTTTAACCTATATATTTCAATTGCTAAAAACCTTAACTTTAAACAAAGATTCTTGCAAATGGCTATTATATCACTTGGTGTTGCAGCGTTATCGTTTGTCATTGGTCTTGGTATAGAACAGGTATTAGGTGTTAGTATATAGACTAACATTTTAAATTCTTACAGAATATTTTTCTTGACTTTTAAAAAATTATGTTTTATACTCGATTAAGTAATAAAAAATGTAAATATCAAACATTAGAGGTAGCGATGCAGATAAGTACTATGTTAAGCCGGCAGGCAATGACACATAGGAAAGGCAACCATCGCCGAATGCATTTCATAGGCATATGAACTGTGTGGGGTTACAAGGAAAACTTGTAACACTCCTGTCTTTATTAGACAGTGGCGCTAAATAAATCTCCTAGATTTTATTTGAAGCGTCTGATAGGCGCTTTTTTTTATTACAAAAAATCTTAGGAGGAATAAAATGAAAAAAGTATTACTCATGGCTATTGCCATATTATCAACACTAGGTATCATTGCTTGTCAAGATACTAATCAAGAAGCTACCGAAAGAGAAACACTCATCGTCGGTATGGAGGCTGCTTATGCGCCTTTTAACTGGACAGTTTCAGAAAGCAATCGATATGAAGATGCTTATCCACTCGATGGCACCAATAATTATGTCGATGGATACGATGTACAAATCGCAATATTGATTGCTGAGGCACTTAATATGGATTTGGTCATTAAAGCTGTTGAATGGGATGGTTTAATCCCCTCGTTAAACAACACACAAGAAATTGATTTAATTATTGCTGGTATGAGCCCAACAGCAAATAGAGCACAAACGGTAAACTTTACATCAGCTTATTATTCATCAACTCATGTTGTTGTCTTAAAAAGTGATTCAATTTATTCAGATGCTGAATCTATTCTTGATTTTGAAGGTGCATCAATGGTTGGACAATTAAGCACTATTTATGATGATGTAATCGTTCAAATGACAGGTGCAAATCACGAAAATCCCCTTGCAGATGTACCCACCATCATTACCGCTATTAACAACGATATATATGACGGTACCATTTTAGAGTTACCAGTAGCCTTAGCGGTTATTGAAACCAATCCAGACTTAACTTATATTGAGTTTACTGAAGGCAATGGCTTTAATGTTAGTTTTGAAGATAAAGATGTTTCAATTGCATTAAGACAATCAGATACAGACCTTCTTCAACAAATCAATACCATTCTTGAAACACTCTCTATTGAACAAGGAGAAAACATTATGGCTGATGCCATTAATCGTCAACCATGAGGCAACACATATTTAAAATTATCTTGTTTGTCATTATGTTTGGAACCATTGTTTCTTTGGTTCCAAACAATGATGCATTAGCAATTAATCAAGAAGAACATCAGATTGATGTATCTTTTTATAGTGCCTATAATTATCAAACCTTAACACAAGATAAACTCCAAAACATCAATCAGGATTTTTACTTACCTGTTGAGTACAATCAAATACAACTATCATATGAAATTCATTCTAACCATTTACAAATCAATGATCAAATTGAAACCATTTCTTTAAGAACCAACGATGGTTATGTCAATACTGAAGTATACCACGTAGAAATTATTGAAAATCCAAGCATCTGGAAACAAAAAGATGATTTCGAAATCATCTTAACAGCTTTTGTAGATGAGGAGATTATTCAACAACACTACATAGGTCAAGTCATTGCACAAATCCCTGATGACTTCCTTGGAGGTACAATCTATACAGTCATTAAATACAGCCAAATGTTTTTAGATGGTTCTTTAAAGACCTTAGCTCTTGCATTAACTGGAACTATTGCTGGTTTTGTTATTGCACTTGTATTGGCGTCTATGAACTTATTAGAAACCACAAATCAAGACAGTTCTTTTTCTGTTTTTCTAAAAAAAACCATGAACATAACAGCCAAATTATATATCACTATCTTTAGAGGTACACCAATGATAGTTCAAGCAAGTTTCTTTTGGTATGGATTTGGTTTATTTGGAAATCCCTTCTATTGCGGCTTATTCGTTGTATCCATTAATACAGCTGCATATATAGCCGAAATCATTAGAGGAGGCATACAATCCATTGATAAAGGACAAACCGAAGCTGCTTATGGTCTAGGAATGAATCATATACAAACAATGATATATGTAATCATACCTCAAGCCATTAAAAACGCCTTCCCTGCCATTGGAAACGAATTCATTGTTAACATTAAAGATACTGCTGTTTTGTCTGTCATAGGCATATTTGAACTCTTTAATCAAGGAAGAAAAATAACTGGAATGCATTATAGACAATTAGAAGTATATTACATAGTTGGTATCATCTATTTATTCTTAACCTATTCAGTATCAACTGTTTTAAAAAGAGTCGAAATCAAAATGGATTTACAGCCACTTGAAATCACCAGTTCGAATTGAGGGATATCATGTCACTAATAAAAATTGAGAACTTATATAAATCTTTTGGACAAGAACAAGTCCTAAAGGGGATAAATATGTCTATTAATAAAGGCGAGATTATATCAATCATCGGTTCTTCTGGTTCTGGTAAATCAACCTTACTTAGATGCATTAATCAATTAGAAAGACAAGACTCTGGTTCTATTAAGTATTTAGGTATTGACCACAGTCAAACCAAAAACCAGATACAGCTTCTAAGACAAAAGATTCCTATGGTCTTTCAAGCATTTCATTTATTTGACAATAAAAATGTCTTAAACAATCTTATACTTGCTCCCATTAAAGTTTTAAAAATGGAAAAGGAAAAAGCCATTGCCCAAGCAATGGATATATTAATTAAGGTTAATATGGAAGCTTTTTTACACAAATATCCTAAACAACTATCTGGTGGTCAAAAACAAAGAATTGCAATTGCTAGAGCCTTAATGATGGATCCTGACGCCATTCTTTTTGATGAACCAACCAGTGCTCTAGATCCAGAAATGATTGGTGAGGTGTTGCCTGTTATTAAAGACTTAGCCAAAACAAACATTACTATGATTATTGTGACACATGAAATGAATTTTGCCAGAGAAATATCAGATCGCATCATCTTTATGCATGAAGGTGTTGTTCATGAAGAAAATACACCAGAAGAAATTTTTACCAATCCTCAAAAAGAAAGAACCAAAGAATTTTTAAATTTAGTTAAATAAACATCATAAATCATCTGATAAAACTTCTGATTGATCTTTTATTAGTATTTTATGATTGTTTTTTAATAGCATACGCCATCCAATAAAAGATACAATTGCTGCACCGATAAATCCAACCAATAAATCTAGCATAGTATCAATCAACCCATATCCTTGAGGAAAGTTAGTCCCTGTATAATCCCATTGGTAACGTTGCATATTTCTTGCGGTATCAACATTAATATTGTAAGCCAAAGTATCAACGAAAAACTCATAGAACTCCCACAAAACCAATAATGTCATTGAAAATGTAAAAGCAAACACAGCAATCAATCCAGGACTAAAAGATATACTAGAACTTTTAACCTGACTTACATAACTTACTATTTCAAATCCAATAACCGATATTGTTACTCCACTGACGATATGTAAAAACTTATCATATCCATTCACGTTTTCTAAAAAACCATGTATATTTCCCAAAACGATCGCTGAAAACAAAAATAATAACACTACTATTTTTAAATAACTTGGTATATCTATCTTAAACCTGGATTCAATTAAGAATGGCAGGGAAAATAAAATTAGTGCAAGTACACTTAAAAACATATTTGATAGTGCTGCATCTCTTTGGGTTGAATCAATGGCAAAAGCAATTGAAAACCCAGCACCAATCAGCTCCAAAACAACGATACTAATTAAAACAATATATAGTGTTTTTGAATTCATAATTTTTTTTATTTGCATATTTGGCTCCTTATCATTAATATCTATATTCTAACATTTATTTATTATAATTTCATTATGACGCAAAAAAATAAGATGAAAATTTCATCTTATTTTTTAGTTCATTATATGATTATTAAATTTTAAAGCATATTGATAAAATGTATATAATCAGTAAACTTGAGATTTTTCTTCTTTTAATAAGACACGCATAGCGCCTTCAGCAAGAGAACGCATTTCATCTTCACCTGGGTATACTTTGATTTGCATAATAGGATTAATATGCTCTTTTATATAATTGACAAAGTATTCACTATAGGCAATGCCTCCAGTAATTAAAATACCATCTATGTCACCCTTAGCTGCAAAATATAAAGATCCTATTTCTTTTACTACATTATATGCCATAGCATCATAGTGAAGCTTTGCTTCCTGATCGCCCTTTTCAATTCTTTCTTCAACAACTCTTGCATCATTAGTACCCAAATATGAAACCAATCCACCTTCTCCAACCAATAATTTTTTAATTTCATCTTTAGAATATTCACCAGAGAAACATAAATCAACTAATGGATAGGTTGGGATTGTTCCAGTTCTTTCAGGAGAAAAAGGACCATCTCCACCAAGTGCATTGTTGCAATCAACAACACGTCCTTTCTTGTGGAAACCAACACTAATACCGCCACCTAGATGTGTCACAATTAAATTTAAGTCTTTATAGTCTTTTTTAATGTCCTTGGCAAATTGTATGGCAATCGCTTTTTGATTTAAAGCATGAAAAACTGAACGTCTTTCAATTAGTTTTTGACCACTAATTCTAGAAATATCATCAAATTCATCAATACAAACAGGATTAACAATATAAGCTAGTCTTTTATGCTCTTTAGCAAACTCATCTGCTAAAATAGCGCCCAAGTTTGATGCATGATAACCATATTCACCTGATCTTAAATCCTTTAACATGTCTTTAGTAACAAGATAGGTTCCACCATTCTTAAGTGGTTTCATCATACCACCACGACCTACAAACACATCAAAGTCTTTTAGTTCATAATCATGTTTTTTGATAAAATCCAAAATGACATTTTTCCTAAAATCAGATTGATCAATAATGGAATCAAATTTTTCTAATTCTTCTACATCATGTCTTAAAGTTTGTTCTTTTACAAGTTTATTATTATAGTATACAGCAACTTTCGTTGATGTAGATCCAGGGTTAATTGCTAGTAGAAGATAATCCATTTGCATTCACCACCGCTAAAATAATCGAATTTAATTTTGCTTCTGCTGTATCTGCTCTTGATGTTAAGACAATTGGTACTTTGGCACCTAGTATTAATCCAGCAGATTTCCCATTTGCTAAGAACATACAAGTTTTATAAAAAATATTACCACCATCAAGATTTGGGAAAATCAAAATATCACAATCCCCAGCAACTTCCGATTCTATACCTTTTAATTCTACTGATTCAAAAGATACTAAATTATCAATTGCAAATGGACCATCAATTAGAAAATCAATGTCTTTATCTTGGTAGTAATCAACAATTTTCTTCGCATCCATTGTTGATTCAATTTTAGGATTGACTTTTTCAACTGCTGAAACCAAACCTACTTTTGGCATTTCATAGCCTAAAGTTTTTGCTAAATCAACAGCAGCTTCCAAAATTTCAATTTTTTGTTCGTAATTTGGTGCTATATTCATCGCACCATCAGTCGCAAATAATATTTTGTCATAGGTTGGTAATGAAACAACACCAACATGACTTAATAAATGCGATTTTTTAATACCAGTCTCAGAGTTTACAACTTCTTTTAAAATCAGTTTTGTATCAATCAAACCTTTCATAACAATATCACATTCATTGCTATTAACAAGATTCATAGCGATGAGACTAGCTTTTGATGGATCTAATTCGTTGATGATTTGATATGGTTCTTTTAAACCATACTCTTTGATTAATTTCTTTATACTTTCTTCATCACCAATTAAAATTGGTTCCACAAAACCTTGGTCTGAAGCACCTTTTACTGCTTCAATCACATGTTCGTCATGCGCAAAGACAACCGCCATTTTCTTGCGATTGACTTTTTTTGCCAGGTTCGCTAATTCAGCAACTGACTTAAGCATAAGTTACTCCTAACTCTTTAATATAATCTTTTCCTTTTTGGATTGCTTTCATATTGACATCTAATAAATGTGCTTTTCTTTCACCTAAAAACTTTTTAATAATTGCTTTTATGGTATCATCAGAAAATAAGTGTGTTAATTCTAAATACGCACCCATCATCGCCATATTTGCAACTTTTTCGTTTCCTAATTCAGTTGCAATATCATTGGCTGGTACACCAACACATAATCTTCCGTCTTCTTCAACTTCTTCTTTAATTAAGGAATTATTATAAATAATAAGTCCTTTATCAGTTACATTTTTTCTAAATTTTTCCAATGAAGGAAAATTGAAAGCAACCAAATGATTTGCATCTTTGAAGGTTGGTGAATTAATTTGTTTATCAGAAATAATTACTGAACAATTTGCTGTTCCACCTCTGGTTTCTGGTCCATAAGAAGGAAACCATAAGCCATTAATTTCATCATATGTTGCAGCATATGCCAACACTTGACCAAACATCATTACGCCTTGTCCACCAAAGCCAGCAACTTTAATACTACTACTCATTGTCAGCCCCCTTATCTTTAAATACACCTAATGGAAATACTGGAATCATTTCTTCTTTTAACCAATTCATTGCATCAACTGGTTTCATTCCCCAGTTAACTGGGCAAGTAGAAACAATTTCAATCATTGAAAAACCACGTTTTTCTTTTTGATATTGGAAAGCTTTTTTAATCGCTTTTTTTGCTTTTAAATAATTTTTCGGATCATGTACAGAAACTCTTTCCAAATAAGCAACACTCTCAATTGTAGCAAACATTTCACTTATCTTGATTGGGTTACCAGTCCAAGCAGTGTCACGTCCATCTTGAGAAGTCGTTGTTTTTTGTCCAGGTAATGAAGTTGGTGCCATTTGACCACCAGTCATACCATAAATTGCATTATTTACAAAAATAACTGTAATATTTTCACCACGGTTTGCCGCGTGAATTGTTTCTGCAATACCAATAGAAGCTAAGTCGCCATCACCTTGATATGTAAATACGATATTATCTGGTAATACTCTTTTAATTCCTGTTGCTTCTGCACAAGCTCTACCATGAGGCGCTTGTTGAGCATCACAATTAAAGAATTCATAAGAGAATACAGAACATCCTACAGATGCAATTGCGATTGCTTTATCTAGGACATCTAAATCCACTAAAGCTTCTGCCACTAATTTATGAATAATACCATGAGTACAACCAGGACAATAAGATAGTGGTTTATCTGTTAAACCTTTTGTTTTTTCATACTTTACAGTTGTATCTGCCATCTTACTTCACCACTCTTTCACTAAAGTTTTTGATTGCATCAACAATTTCTTCAGGATCAGGTAACATTCCGCCACTTCTTCCGAAGAATCCAACTTTATGTCTACCGTTGTTTGCAATTAAAACGTCGTCTAACATTTGCCCCATACTTAATTCTGCACATAAAATACCTTTTGCATTTTTAGGAATCTCATCAAAAGCTTTTTCCGGATATGGGAATAATGAAATTGGACGAATCATACCAACTTTAATGCCTTCTTTATTCAGCATTTCAATGGCTGAACGACAAATTCTTGCCATAGTTCCATAAGCAACAATTACATACTCAGGATCATCAAAGTTAACCATTTCATATCTTGTTTCATTTTTCTTGATTAATTTATATTTTTCTTGTAAATGTTCATTGTGTTCTTCTAAAGCTTTTGGATCAATTTGTAAACTATTTGCAACATTTCTTCTCCCAGGATGATTGGCTGTACCATTGGTTGCCCAATCTTTTTCTGGTAAGAATCTTTCTTTAACTGGTTTATCGAAATCCACAGATTCCATCATTTGACCAATTAAGCCATCAACTAATACCATAACTGGATTACGATAGTAATCAGCAATATCAAATGATTCTTTAATAGTATCGACAACTTCTTGAATAGTTTCAGGTGCATAAACAATTAAAGAATAATCACCATTACCGCCACCTCTAGTTGCTTGATAATAGTCAGCTTGAGACGGTTGAATTCCACCTAGTCCTGGTCCACCACGCATAACAGAAACTATTAAGCACGGAAGTTCTGCTGCTGCAATATATGAGATACCTTCTTGTTTCAAAGCAATTCCAGGAGATGATGAACTAGTCATAACTCTCGCTCCAGCACCCGCTGCTCCATAAACCATATTAATGGCTGAAACTTCTGACTCTGATTGTAAGAACACTTTTCCATTTGCTAATAAATGTTTTGATAAATATTCTGGAACTTCATTTTGAGGTGTAATTGGATAACCATAAAAAGCATCCACGCCACCTTTAATTGCTGCTAAAGCAATTGCTTCGTTCCCTTTCATTAATACTTTTGCCATTATTTCTTCACCTCTACCTTAATTACTGAATCTGGACACATCATTGCACAAAAAGCACACCCTATACATTTATCAGGTTCTGTAACACTCACAATGTTATAACCTGAATCATTTAAGGTCTTTTTGTCTTGATAAAGAATATTGACTGGGCAGTATTCCACGCACAGGCCACACCCTTTACATTTTTCATGGTCAAAATAAGTTATTCCTTTTGGCATATCATTTCCTCCTAAAACCAATTTTTTCTAAAATATAATTTTAATTTTAATACTTCGTTAGAAACATTAAAATCTGTGTCATCAATTTCATTCCAATAACTTGTATAAATAATTGGAAGATTAAGTTTTTCACTGACTTTTTCTACGACCCTTTGTCCTTTTTGGATATCTTCTATCGTGGTGTCTTTTAATAAATTTGAATTATTAATCAAACCAGTCACTTTAAAACCACTTGTTCCTTCTATCCGATTAATTAACTTAACAATTTCATCTTCATGATCTGTTTCAGGTCTAAATATATTTATTACCACAAACAAATCATAATCCATGTCTTCTTTATAGTCGTCAAATTGTCTCATTAATTTAGCGCCTTGATCACTTCCACCTAAATCATAGATTACGCGAGTCTTATCATTGTACAAAGGATTATAAATTCTTTTAGATACAAAAGGCATGTCTAAATGCATTTTAGAATCCATGTCACTAGATATCGTTTCTATCCCATTTTCTTTAAGAATCACTTCCATTTCTCTTGTTCGAAAATAGGGATTAATAACATCCAAATCAACAATAGCTTGTATTTGCTTTTGAATGGCAAGATTAATTGCTACTTCTGTTTTACCAGAGCCATAATATCCTGTTAAAAAAGTAACTTTTTTCATCATATACCGATTGCCTACAATAGGCTTAATCGACTCCTTTCTTCTCCAAACGTAAATAAAGTTTTTCCAAAATTGGAAAACGCTTACAAAACAATTATAACATTTATAGTTTTAAATTCCAACACACAATTAAAGAATTTCACAAAAAAAACATAGAAATATTAAGTCAACATTAAATAGATATTTTAACATATTTATTATATGACTCTATAAAACAAAATAAAACGACTATTTAGCCGTTTTATCGATATTATTATTGTTCGCTTTTTAAGTCTCTAGACATTAATTTACTAATCACTATTTCAGGCTCTATTTCATTAAACAAGACATTGTAAACCGCATCAATGATCGGTGTTTCAATCTCTAGTTCTTTTGATAAGAAATAAGCTGTCTTACAAGTCTTTACACCTTCAACTACCATGGTCATTTTACTCAAAGATGTTTTCAAATCATCGCCTTCTCCAATTAATAAACCTGCAGAATAATTACGACTGAATTTAGACATACAAGTTACAATTAAATCACCTATACCTACAAGACCATTTAAAGTTTCTTCTAATCCACCTAACTCATTAGTGATTCTTTTCATTTCAATTAAGCCTCTTGTAATTAAAGCTGACTTAGCATTAATTCCATAGCCTAATCCATCTAGCATACCCGATGCTATTGCATAAATATTTTTTAAAGACCCGCCTAATTCTGCACCAATTAAATCCAAAGACGTATAAACCCTAAAATAGTCTTCATTAGAAAAAGTCTCTTGAACCAATTTTGCATGATCTAAATTATTACTCGCCGCTACAATAGAGGTGATTTTTTTAACAATCACTTCTTCAGCATGACTTGGTCCTGTTAGCGAAACAAAACCTTCAATATATTCTTCAGGTAATTCATCATAAACTATTTGCGAAACACGATCATTGGTTTTAAACTCTAAACCTTTGGCAACATTTACAAATATCTTTTTAATCTTAATAATTTTTTTAATTTCAGATAAAACAATTCTTGTCACCGATGTTGGGACTGCCAAAATAATCATATCGCTAAAATTTAATGTCTCTTCTAAAGACGTTGTTGCTTTTACTTTATCTGATAAAGGCGCATCACCTAATTTAGCGATATTGGTGTGAGATTGATTTATTTCATCAACCGTATTTTTATCATTATCATAAATTAAAACTTCTTTTTTATTATCCACTAATAAATTTGCAAGCGCAGATCCCCAAGAACCTCCACCTACAATAGCAATTTTCTCCATTATTCTCTCCTTTGCTATATTAAATTGTCAACCCTATTATACCAATTATAAGAATTAAAACAATAGAAAAAACCGCCGAAGCGGTTTTATTTTTTTGTATTATCCCCAAATTTCTTCTACAAATTGTGGGTAATCTATAAATGGATTTCTATTCCCTTGGTAGGAGAAAATAACTTCATTTCTATTTCTTTCGAAATCATCTACCGGATCAATCATATGCCATTCTAAAAGAACTTGTAAGTCACCGATGGTTCCGCTATTGATATCTAGTTGTGTATACATTGTTGCCATATAGAAGACAATTCTTGCAATATCCCCCTTAACTTCATCATGTGGTTCATAAACACCAGAACCAGTCATATAACCAAAGGGTAAATTACCTCGACTACTATTTTCTTGAACATCAGATGGTTTTAAATTATGAGCATCACCTTTAGGTGCGCCATTTAATTTAGATTGAGGCCATACATGTTCTCGATTCCAGTTTGGATAATCCCATTGTCCTTTAACAGATTCTCTCGTATAAACCAAAATGACATTGTTAGCATTACCAGGATCTCTATCAGATTCTTCAAGTATGGTTTTTGCATAATCATAGCTCATAGAACCTGTTCCTTGAGATATGATTGAATTTAACTCATAATATAAATTATCGCCTGTCAAACCAGCTGCGCTTGAATAATAATCCATATCGACTGTTGAAGAACCTTCAGCTTTTACAATAATTTCAACAGTTTTAATAATTGGATCTTCATTTCCAAGACTAACTTGTATTGTTACAAGACCTATTTGATCTCCTTCACTTTCAGAAGGGGTCAATACATTTAAATAAGAACCATTATATGTTACAAATGAACTTGCATCTCCACTAACATTAGTGACTTCATATAAAGAACCATAAAAACCTTGACCGAAATCATGGTTCCCAAAAAGCAATTTTTCTGTCGGTAATAAATCTGCATCTTCTTGTAGTGCATCTGATTCATCTGGAATAAAAACTGATATATGTGCACTAGAGCCTTGAAAAGCAAAACGTTCAACTTCGTCTCCGACAGCATAATACAATAAATCTACAGTAATCATTTCACCGACATAAGATTCCACTGCGGAAATAGAATGACTTAAAGATTTATAATAAATTTCAGCTATCTTGGTATTATCTACATATAAAAAAGAGGTATTATATGTTCCTTCTATACGCACTTCACCAGTTAAACTATAAATAAATCCTGGTTCTAAATCAGTCACGCCAAACTCAAAATCTAATGATTGCTGAGATATATCCATTTCATGTGCATTAATCTCAACTATTACAGGATTTTGAATTTGTTTAACTTCTCTATAAGTTGTTAACTCTCCACTTACAACTATTCTATCACCTAAATCAACATCCGGTGTAACATCTGTGAAAACAAATAGATTATAGGTGTCATCTTGAATATAATAACCATTTTGTGTCATAAAATACACAACACCACTCACTTCAATTTGTGTGCCATCAGCCATCGCATGAACATCCAATAAATCACTGTAATTATCATAATATGAATCTTCAGTAGTAGGTTGTTCTGTTGTTGGTTGTTCTGTTGTTGGTTGTTCTGTTGTTGGTTGTTCTGTTGTTGGTTGCTCTGTTGTTGGAACTTCAGTTGTTTCTTGTGTATCCGTATCCTCAGTTGGTGTCTCCGTTGTCGGCAAGTCGGTTAAGCTTGTATCAGTTGTTGATAAGCCTGAACAACTCATAAAAGCACTGATTGAAAAAACCATCACGAAAACTAGTAAAACCTTTTTCTTCATTTGTAAATCCTCCTATTGTAAAGTCAGTAAATATAATTATACGACTTTCGGAAAATTTTCGCAAATATTTTTTTAATAATGATTTGTAATAGTTTCGGCAAAACCTAATAAATTTTCAATTTTAAGTTTTTTACCATCATCTAATACAACTTGTCCATTGAACAAACCAAAGACTTGATGGCCTTTATTTTTAATAACAAGTAGGTTTGTATTATCAACTCTATCTAAAATCGGTGTCATTTCCAGTTCGAATCTTTTATCATTTGATGTGAAATACCAAGTGTCCATAACATCTTTTGAGTTAAATTCAAATCTAACCAAATCCAACTTATGTGCTTTTCCATCATAAAACAGCATGTTCTCACTAGCCTTTGATGTATCACCAAATCCATATCCAATATTAAACCCAAAGCGTTTTCCATCAACAAGACCTGATGCGTTGCCCCAAAACCAAGTATTCTTGTATGTCCATACACCTCGACCCCAATCTAGAACAGCAAAATCCTTGTCTCTATTAAAATCAAACCTTTCACCATTAATATAGGCTTCACCTTCAACAGGAATACAGTTAAGTTTTTGATTATAGTAAAATGCTTTTGAATTTTCTTCCCAAGGTGTAGCAATAGTCATATGTTCATCATTTCTTTTAATCAACTTAATATCAACTCTTAGATTTTGACCGCGTTTTCCAAAATTATTAACTTCTACTATTAAACGTCTTTCACTTTCATTATTTAAAAATTTAAAGCTAAAACCTTTTTTATTAAAAACAACATCGCCTTCATGGATTGAATTTGGAAGATTAAATTTTCCAAAAGGGAAAAACACTTTCTTGGTTTTATTCACCTGTGTTTTATCTTTGAAATTAAAAAAGTTAGCACTGATAAGTCCTAAGTATCCTAAATCAGCAACTGTAAAAGAAAACCCATAGTCTTTAGATAATATTGCATAGTAATCCCATTCTTTTATTCTCCATTTACTAGCAGCAATCATCTCTGGATTATATTCAAATATTTCTTTCGTTGAATAACCTGGCTCAGATAAATGTCCGAATTTATCCAATAAAGGTTGTTTGTTTTTAATTAAATGATTCATTAATCTTGCCTCCTATATTTAATTTGTAATACAAAGTAAAATATGTTTCATTATTTTTAATTTATGATATAATATCAAAGGTTATAAAGCAATTTAAGGAGTGATATTATGGAATGGTGGATTGAAGCCATAGGCTATTCAGCCTCAATATTAATTTTGATTTCATTGATTATGTCATCAACAAAAAAATTACGATGGATAAATTTATTTGGATCTACAACATTTGTTGTTTATGCGGTTTTAACTAAAACATATCCTGTTGCTGTATTAAATTCATTTACAGCAGCTGCAAATGTTTATTATCTAATCAAAATTTATAAATCTAAATCTTATTTTAATATTTTGAAAATTCAAAAAAATAATGAGTATATCGATTATTTTATTGATCACAATAAAGATGATATGTTACAAATCTACGATCATATCGATGTTGATTTCAAAAACTCTGAATATAATTTTTATATTTTAAGAGATATTATGCCAGTCGGATTATTTGTTGCAAACAAATATGATAAAGACACATTAAAAGTTGAATTAGATTATGTAATCCCAATGTTTAGAGACTTTAAAGCAGGAAAATATATTTATGAAAAGAACAAAGATATTTTCTTAAAAAAAGGCTATAACAAACTTATTACATTTTCAGATAGTCTTAAACAAGATAAATACTTAGTAAAAATGGGCTTTAACAAAATTGATGAATCAGATACAAGTAGAACTTACTTGCTAGAATTAAACGACTAATCATTAGTCGTTTTTTTTATTAGTTCTTGCGAGTCATGATGCATCTTATTGACTTTTTTATCAACAGGGTATGCATCCATTTCTGTTTCAGAGTATGGTGTAAGTAAGGTTTGGAGTAAAGCCATATCACTACCGTCTCTTAAGTAGGTTTTAGCATCTTCTACACCTAATATAACAGGCATTCTTTCATGATACCTCGAAACCAATGGATTGGCTTTAGTCGTTAATATTAATGACCCAAAAGATTTCTTGTTATCAATTATAAACTGGTCATAAATTCCAGCATAAAAATATATTTGATTTGATTTTAATAAAAACCTATATGGTTGTTTACTTTCCTTATCCCACTCATAAAAGCCATCTGATAATATCAAGCAACGTTTATGTTTAAAAGCATTTTTAAAAGCGTACTTCTCATGGACCGTTTCACTTCTCGCATTAATCACTTGTGTATATTGTCCATTTATATTAATCTTAAAATCCCAAGGAATCAATCCAGCGCGATAGTTTTTACCATCATAAATCATAGCAATCACTTCTTGACCTGGGCCGACATTGTATCGAGGCACATTAATTTCTTCAATTTTACCAATATTAAAGTGCTTCTTTAAAAACAATAATACTTCATCTCTTTCTTTCGCTATTGTAAATCTTCCACACATATATATCTCCTTTTTTTATTATACCTTTTTTAGATTAAAAAATCATTATTTTCATTAATATAATAATAAAGAGCCCTAGAAATTCTAAGGCTCTTTAATTTGAATATAATTATTTTTTTACAATTAATCTCTTGTTAATATCCATGTGTTGTTTTTCTTTAGCTGCATCTTCAACTTTTCCAAATGGCATTTGAGCTCTTAGTTCCCATTTTAGTGGAATATCATATGTTTTCTTAATAAACTCTTCAATGAGTTCGTTATAATGTTGTAACGAAGCTCCTAGACCTTTAGTACTAAGACCAACCCAAACATTTGATTGTAACATACCATTCTGCTCAACTGACCACTTACTAAAATTATCCTTATATAATGGATACTGTTTTTGTAAATCATGTATCACTGCCATATCATCAAAGAATAGAACGGTTCCATAAGCAGCTTTAAAACCATTAAGCTTCTCTTTAGTTTTTTCAAACTGCTCAGGTGTTTTTACAATACCTTTCATAATCTCTATTAATTGATTCCATAATTGATCATGTTTTTCGCCAACTAAAAGCATCACCCTCTGACTTTGAGAATTAAATGCTGATGGTGTATAAGTGATTATATCTTTTAATATATTTTCTATATCATTTTGACTAGTATTTATATCTTTTGATAAAGCATACTCAGAGTGTCTTGCTTTAAGCGCATCTATAAATTTCATGTAATTACTCCTTTACAATTCCTTCATTAACTAATTTTGCACCTTGATTAAAGGTGTCACTTACCGGACAATTCTTCTCTATGAAATCAGAAAATTCCTGTAATCTTTCTTCACTAGCACTTGACTTAAAATGCATTTTATATCTGATTTCTTGGAAACCAGTTCTATTACCATTTTGTTTCATCAATGCTTGCATATCCATGTCGCCTTCTATTTCAACAAAAAAATCTTCTAAATCTATATCCATTTGTTTGGCAAACATAAATGCGACGATTGTTTGACAAGCGCCCATAACTGATAATGCTGCACTCATTGGGTTTATTGCTTTATTTGTTCCACCCATTTGTTCAGGCTCATCAAATAGCATTTTAAATCCATTTGATTCCACTTCTACTTGCATACCTTCTTTAAGTTTTTTAGCTGTTGCTTTAAATGTTTTCATTTGCATCAACTCTTTTGTAAATACATTATCTCACAAAAGTATTTCGAATTCAAACTAAATGCATCAAAACTTTTATTTCTTTCTTAATTCTTTGCTTTACTAATATTTATAAGAAAAAGGACCGCATAACGGTCCCTTTAAAATTACATTATTTACCACTTATTTACTAAAGTTGGCTTAAAGTATTTCTTTGCCTTAACTTAAAACTTAGTGAATGTGTTGGTTCAATTATAATTGCTCAGTGACTGATTTACCTTGCATATGTAATACTAAGTAATCTGGCCCCCCAGCTTTTGAATCAGTACCACTCATGTTAAATCCACCAAATGGTTGGTAACCCACAATAGCGCCAGTACATTTACGGTTTAAATATAAGTTTCCAACATGGAAGTCTTCTCTTGCCATTTCTAAATGCATTCTGTTGTTAGAAATACAAGCACCTGTTAAACCATAATCTGTACCATTTACAACTTCTAATCCTTCTTCAAATGTCTTCACTTTTGTCACAGCTAGCACCGGTCCAAAGACTTCTTCTTGCATTAATCTCGCATTAGGGTCAAGATCAATAAAGACAGTAGGGTCAATAAAATATCCTCTTTCTTTATTGCTTGTTCCTCCTGTTAGTAATTTACCTTCTTTTTTACCGATTTCGATATATTCTGAAATCTTATCAAAAGCTAAAATATCATTCACAGGTCCCATATGGTTATCATATTTTTCAGAAAGTCCAACCCTCAATTTTTCTGTTTTCTCTTTAATTAATTTAACAACATCATCATAAACTTCTTCATGAATAATCGCTCTTGAACATGCAGAACATTTTTGCCCTGAGAAGCCAAATGCAGACTTAACGATCGCATCAGCAGCCATATCTGGGTCAATTTTATTGTCTACTAAAATAGCATCTTTACCGCCCATTTCAGCAATAACTCTCTTCAACCAAATTTGCCCTTCTCTAACTTTTGCTGAATTTTCATATATTTTTATACCAACGTCTTTAGAACCTGTAAAAGAAATAAAGCGAGTTTTAGGGTGTTTAACAATAAAATCACCTATTTCTGACCCTTTACCAGGTACAAAATTAATAACACCTTTTGGTAATCCAGCTTCTTCCATGATTTCTAAAAATTTATAAGCAATCACTTGTGTTGTTGAAGCAGGTTTTAATAAAACAGTATTTCCTGTCACAACTGCTGCAGAAGCCATACCCGTTAGAATAGCCATTGGGAAATTCCATGGTGTGATAATCGCCCCTACACCTAATGGAATATAACGGTATTCATTTCTTTCTATATTTCTTCGGCTCAATACTTTTTTATCAATATTTGTCATTTCCATCATTTGACGGCCATAATATTCTAAGAAATCAATTGCTTCTGCTGTATCAGCATCCGCTTCAGCCCATGGTTTCCCTGCTTCTAATGTCATTAAAGCAGATATTTCATGTTTTTTTCTTCTTAAAATATTGGCTGCTTTGAATAAAACATCAGCTCTTACTTTTGGGCTTACCTTTTTCCAATATTCAAAAGATGATAAAGCCGCTTCCATCGCCATTTTCGCTTCTTCAATACCAGCTTGAGCAATCTCGCCAATGACCTCTTTGTGATTAGAAGGATTTAAAGACTTCACAAAGTGATCTGTATAAATTTTTTCACCATTGATAATTAGTGGATATTTTTTTCCTAAATATCCTCTAACTCTTTTAATACCTTCTTCGTATTGCAAACGATTGTTTGCATCTGTAAAATCTGTTAGTGGTTCTGTCCTGTAACTATAAATTGCCATAATTTCTCCTCTCCTTTACTATACTACTGAATGTTCTCTATCTATTTTATCCATATCTTTGAAGCGATCCATATGTAGAGCTTTTGCATAATACTCTAATGGTTCACCTAAAATAATTTCAGTTAAAAGTTCACCTGTAATGGGTGCAAACATAAATCCATGACCAGAATACCCACAAGCTATATAAAAGCCTTCTACACTTGAATCAGATATAATTGGTTGAAAATCCGGCGAGATGTTATAAGAGCCACCCCAAGTTCTAATCACTCTTTGCTTAGCGACTTCAGGTAAAATATGGTTGACCGTTTTGGCCATCTCATCTAAAAATCTCCAACTTGAAGAAATATCATGATTGTGTTTTGCTTTAGGATTATTTCTACCCATCAAAATTGAGCCATGGGGTACTTGTTGACAATAAATATTTTTAGAAAAACTCATCACCATCGGTTCAAACATTTTCGGGGCTCTTTCGGTTACCAAAATTTCGTGATTTTCTGAAAAAACTGGAATATCTAATCCTACCATGCAACCAATATCTTGTGCATAACCTCCAGCTGCATCAACAACTTTATTTGTTTTTATCTCCATTTTATCAGTGATCACTTTAGAAATTTTTCCATTTTCTAAAATGATGTCTTTGACCTCATTAAAAAAATGAAAAACAACACCTAATTTTTGTGCAGCTAAGTAATATGCTTCACTCATTAAAAATGGATTTACATGTCCGTCTGTTTCACAAAAAGTAGCGGTTGTGAAAGAATCAGGATTCAAATGAGGAACAATTTTCAAAGCTTCTTCTTTGTTTAAATGTTTGGTTGGTATTCCTAAAGAATTTTGTAACTTAACATTCTTTTCAAATTGCTTATCTTCTTCCTCAGATGTTGAAAGAATTAAATAACCACCTTGTTTAAACTCAATATCTCTATGATAGTTTAATGTTTCATTCGCATGAGCAAAGAATTCAATTGATTTCTTAGCAAGCAAACAATTTAACTCTGTCGCCCATTGCTGTCTTACTCCAGCACCACATCTTGCAGTTGCACCGGCTAAAAAATGACTTTTATCCAAAACAACAATATTTTTTTGACCTTTCTTAGCCAAATTATAGGCAATACTTAAACCTGAAATACCTGCGCCTATGATGACTATATCAGCTTTATTCATCATCATCACTCTCCGCTATATCCTTTAATACTACACCACTAACAAGTGGTCTCGTCTTATGAATTTTTATTGTTTCAGGTCTTACTTTATTATATCTAGCAATTTCATTTTTTACAAGGTGGGAACAAGATTGTCCTTGACAAGGTCCCATACCAACTCTTAAAATTCTTTTAATAGATTCAAAATCACGATAACCCATGTCTAAGGCTTCATGAATATCTGCTAGACTGACATCTTCACATCTACAGATAATAATATCTTTTTTATTCATATGGCCTCCTTATGGTAATAAAATCATATAAGTAAGGTTGTTCTAAAGAAACAGTCACGATGGTTGTATTGTTGGTAGAATCTTTTGCTTTCATAACATTTTCTATTTTACATTTACTAATGACATCTCCATTTCTATTCACAGCCAACCATTTTTCATCAACTTTAGGCAATGGTAATAATTCATAAGGGACTTTAAAATAAGCTTTTCCGTTTTTTATCATTGCTACTACAATTGCTAGTCCTGGACAAGAATGCACACATATCCCACAACCTGTGCATTTATCAAAATTAATTTGTGGAATTGCATTAATGTCTTCGCCTATGCTAATGGCATTAAAAGGACAACTTGTCTCACAAGGATTACAAGGTATCTCATGATAACATTCAATAATTGCTTTGGGTCTAAAAAGCACTTTTTTATCTTTAGGAAATCTTGAACGAATCATTTCTTCTGTCGGTACGCCAGTTTTTTTAAACATCAATTTCACCTACTTTTTTTAGACCACAACGGATTTTCTCACCACATGGACCCTGTCTTAAAACACATAATTGATTGTTTAAATCTTCTTCTAATTGGTCTGCATTTGGATGTTTAAATCCTAAATGATTTGCGGCCATTAGCCCACAAATTCTTCCTTCAACCATGGCTGAAGAGGCTTCTTCAATTCCTGTCACATCACCACAAGCGTAGACATGTTCTACAGTGGTTTCATAGTCACAAGTTTTCCATGGCACCAAACCACCTAATTCGCCTATATCTAACATTTTAGCCCCGGCCATTGACATCAATTGATGTAATGGTGATAAACCAACAGAAATGCATAAAACATCTGTATTCATTTCCATTTCAGAACCAGGTACTTCTTGCCATTTTTCATCTAATTTTATAGTCAAAATCTTTTCTAATTTTTCCTGACCAATTGCTTTTTTCACTGTGGTGTTTGTTAAGATATCTACACCTAATCTTTTTAATTTCGAAGCATGTACCAAATAACCACCTATATCAGAGGCAGCTTCTAATACAGCTTTTACATTGACACCAGCTTGAATTAATTGATAAGCAACAATCAAACCAATATTTCCACTTCCAACCATCACAACATCCTTGCCTGGTTTAATGCCGTAAATATTCATGATTGTTTGTACTGCGCCAGCTCCGTAAATACCAGGTAAATCATTGTTTTCAAAAGCCAATACTTTTTCACTGGCTCCTGTTCCAACAATAACTGAATTCGCCTTATATTTCATGTATTTTCCATATTGATAAACGGTTAATACTTTATCAGGATATAAACCGACACAAGTCGCATCCAATAGAATTTCTAATTGATCTTCACTAAAGCCATTCAAATCATTAATTAATATCTTTGCAATATCGAAACCTCTTGTTTTAGCATATTGTAATTTTGAACCAAAAAACTTATGCGTTTGCTTAATCAATTGTCCACCGAGTTGATTAAACCTTTCAATTAATGTGACCTTCATACCAGCATCTAATGCAACTTTAGCAGCACTTAATCCAGCAGGACCTCCACCAATTATGACCAAATCACGATTAATCATCTTGTTTTCCACCTACTTCAGAAATGACTTGCATATCACTTTCAAGTAAAGTCATACATGTCTTAACATTATCAACACCATTGACCCTCATATAACAAGAACCACAATTTCCAATAGCACAGTAAAAACCACGTGGACGTTTGTGGACCACACTGTCAGAAAAATGGCGTATACCATTGTCGTATAAAGCAGCTGCGATTGTATCACCTTTAAATCCGACCATTGGTTTACCGTTATAAGTGAAATGAATTTCGTTTTGATGATTAAAGCTTAAAATTGGATGTTCTTTTACTCTCATCAATCCACCACCTTTATATTTTTTAATTTTATCATAAAGCGCTTACATAGACCATCATTTTTTTAAAAAAATACAATTATATTTCTTTCCATACAATTTTTAAACGTTTAATCGCTTCTTTAAAATCCCTTGGACTCAAGTGAGAATAACCAAATATTAAGGTTGGATACTGATAGGACTTCATTTTCTTGATAAAATATTCACTCAAGCCATAGACTCTTACACCAACAGATTTAGCGCGTTCTATTAATGTCTTTTCACTCATGTCGGTCTTAACTTCAATTAAAAAATGCAAACCAGCATCCATACCTTTAATTTTTATAGAATCACCAAAAGCATTATCTAACGCCTCGATTAATATGTCTCTTTTATTCTTATATAAAATCTTCATACGATTTAAATGCTTTTCAAAAACACCGGATTCAATAAATCTTTCCAAAGATAATTGTGTTATTACTGGTACAGAACAAGAAAAGTAAGAAAAGGAATCTTGGTATCTTTTCACTAATTTTCTTGGTAAGACCATAAAACTAACCCTAAAGCCTGGAGAGATTGATTTTGAAAACGAGTTCATATAGATAACCTTATCGAATTCATCCATGACTTTTAAAGCAGGAATTGGGTTTCCTGAAAATCTAAACTCACTATCATAGTCATCTTCTACAATATATCTTTTCTCTTCTTCATTGGCCCAGTGCAAAAGTTCAATCCGCCTTGAAACAGGAGTGATAATTCCTGTTGGATATTGGTGGGTAGGCGCAACATGAACAACATCAGCGTTAGACTTACTAATATCATCAATTGATATTCCATAATCATCTAAGGGACTTACACCAACATTTGCACCATACTCTTTATAGAGCAGATAGTTTTTTAAATATGATGGTTCTTCCGTATAAATATGTTTATCTCTACCTAACAATAAAACCAATAGACTAATTAAGTGTTCTGACCCACTACCAACAACAATTTGTTCAGGCAATGCTTCAATACCCCTATAAGCAAATAATATATCAGCTATTTTTTCTCTTAATGAGTATAATCCAAAATAATCTATTTTATTGATATTTTCTGGCAACCTATCTAATATTATATCTCTTTCAATTTTAGCAAATTGTCGGTAAGGAAAATGTTCAGTATCAACTTGATTGGTTTTAAAATCATAGGGGTAAGTTATAATTTCCTTTGTTTTTATCTTTTGCTTAATATTTCTCTTTTTAGGAAAATTTAAGTTTTCCGAAACAAAATATCCAACTCTTGGCTTAGATTGTATATAACCCTCTGCCAATAATTGTAAATATGCTGTTTCAACCGTTGTTTGACTGATCTTTAAATGCGTGGCTAATTTCCTTTTAGAAGGAAGCTTTTCATTGGCAGCCAACTCATTTTTTTCAATGGCTTCTTTTAAGTAGTTATATAACTGCTCATATAAAGGTATTTCCTTGTCTAAATCAAAATAAAATGTTATCATATATCCACCAACTGACCTTATAAAATATCTTAAAACTGAGTATTTAAACAATATCAGTTTCAGTTATAATATAATTGATTAAGACAAATAAGTCAATAATTTTAGGAGGATTTACAATGAATAAGAGATATGAATTAAACAAAGAATTGGCACAAATGTTAAAAGGCGGCGTTATTATGGATGTTACTAACGCTGAACAAGCAAAAATCGCTGAAGAAGCTGGCGCATGTGCAGTCATGGCTTTAGAAAGAATTCCTGCAGATATTAGAGCTGCCGGTGGTGTTTCAAGAATGAGTGATCCAAAACTCATTAAAGAAATCCAAAAAGCTGTCACCATTCCAGTGATGGCAAAAGTGAGAATCGGTCATTTCGTTGAAGCACAAATACTAGAAGCATTAGAAATTGATTACATTGATGAATCTGAAGTATTATCTCCTGCAGATGATACTTATCACATCGATAAAACAAAATTCAAAGCCCCATTTGTATGTGGTGCTAAAAACTTAGGTGAAGCATTAAGACGTATTGAAGAAGGTGCGTCAATGATAAGAACCAAAGGCGAACCTGGTACTGGTGACGTCATTCAAGCAGTTATTCATATGAGAAAAATTCAAGCTGAAATGCGTCGCATGACTTCATTATCTGAAGATGAGTTATATAATGAAGCTAAAAATTTACAAGTATCATATGATTTATTAAAATATGTTAAAGAAAATGGTAAGTTACCCGTTGTTAACTTTGCTGCTGGTGGTGTAGCAACACCTGCTGATGCTGCATTGATGATGCAATTAGGTGCTGAAGGTGTTTTTGTTGGATCTGGTATATTTAAATCTGGAGACCCAGCAAAACGTGCTAACGCAATTGTTAAAGCAGTCACAAACTTTGATGACCCTAAAGTTCTAGCTGAGTTATCAGAAGACTTAGGCGAAGCTATGGTAGGTATTAACGAAAATGAAATTGATTTGTTAATGAGTAATAGAGGCGAGTAGATGACAATTGGTGTATTAGCTCTACAAGGTGCTTTTATAGAACACCAAAAAATGCTAGAACAACTTGGTGTAGAGACATTTCAAATTAGAAACAAATCACATTTAAGTAAAGCAATGGATGGTATTGTTTTACCTGGTGGTGAATCAACTACCATGTTTAGAGTCTTAAGAGATCAAGACATGATTGAACCATTAAAGAAAATGATTAACGATGGTTTACCAACCTTTGGTACATGTGCTGGATTGCTATTGTTGGCTAAAGAAGTTGATAATTACAAGAGTGATTACTTACAAACAATGGATATTGAAGCAAAGAAAAATGCTTATGGAAGACAATTAGGTTCATTTCAAACCGAAGGTAAATTCAATGGTCAAAAAAACACACCATTCGTTTTCATTAGAGCCCCATATATTGTTAAAGCCAAAGAAGGCGTTGAGGTCTTAGCCATCGTTGATGAAAAAATCGTGGCAGCCAGACAAAACAACCAATTCGTTACTGCTTTTCATCCTGAATTAACTGATGATTTAACCATTCACAAATATTTTATAAATATGATTAATGAATAATAATATAATAGACTTTAAAGCTTATATAACTTTAAAGTCTATTTTTTTATTCAATTATTATTTGACCAGGTTCAGGATTACTTTCTTGATTAAAGTTATAACCTAACTGAAAAGTATTATTTCTGCCCCAAGTAAATAAACGCCCATAAGAAGTCAGTGCCGATGAAGACCAAGCCCCTAAAATTACTTCTTCGATGACTTCATTTTCATACAAATCAAATTGATCTAGAATCTTTGTAGGTATAAGAAAATCTCTGGCTGCAGTCATGGCAAGGCGTCCTTGTCCATTAGACCCCCACATAAAAACCTGACCATCATTTGATATTGCCGAAGACATCCAACCACCTAAAGACAAACTTGTAATAAAATCATCTTCATCAAGGTCAAATTCTTCTGTTATATCCGTTGGGAAAAGCAAACTATCTCTTGATTGATTACCCAATTGCCCGTTTTCATTTAAGCCCCAGACAAAAACACGGTTGTCTGAAGTTAAAACCATTGAATGATAATATCCTAATTCAATATCAGTAATAACCTCACCATCTCTCAAAGGTAAATACTGTGTATGATCAGTTGGCATAAAGACACTAGCAATAGTTCCATTACCCAATTGACCTACATTATTATATCCCCATAACAAAATTCTACCATTAGAAGTCAATATTGCTGAATGATGATAGCCAATAGAAATTTTTTGAACTTCTTCATTCAAAGATAAGTTTAGTGAGTCAGTAATATCAACAGCTTCTGTATATGCTGAGTTCGTTGGCCCTAACCCAACTTGTCCATAGTCATTGTATCCCCAAGAAAAAACCCTACCTTCAGAAGTTAATGCCATCATATTACCAGCTCCAGACTCTATATCTATCAGTCTTTCATCTTGATTTAAATTAAAATGTTGGCTGACTTCAACCGGTATATAGCGGCTGTTTGTTGTTTCATCGCCAATTTGTCCTTGTGCGTTTGAGCCCCATGCAAACAAATGACCTTCAGATGTTAATATACTTGAATGAAAATCACCCAAAGCAATATCAATAATATCTTCATTCGTTGATAATTCAAAGTAATGTGTAAGATTAACAATATTAGAACTTGAATTTGATAATTCGCCCAATTGGCCAAATTGATTATTGCCCCACCCATAAACTTGATTGTTAGGTGTAATTGCAATTGAATGATACTTAGCCATTTCAAAAAGAGAAAACTCAGTTCCTATTTCGATGGTCATTTCAATATTAGTAGTTGGCTCATAAGTCATCTCTTGAGTGGTTGATTCACTACAAGATAAAAAAGCAAAACTAATAAACAAAATACTTATTAATAAGTAAATTTTCTTCAAAATCGCCCCTCCTATATAACTATATTCAAATATATTTTATCATATATATCATTTGAATTGAGGGATCATCAAAAAAAAGTTAGCAAAATTTTGCTAACTTTTCTTAATATTATATTCAAATACAACTCTTTTTTTGGACATATTGGTTAACAATTCATAACTTATGGTATCAATTTTTTTTGCCATTTCTTCAAGTGGTTTGTTCTGTCCAAACACTTCAACAAAATCTCCAACTTGAATGTCAATGCCAGTGACATCGACCATAGTCACACCCATACAAACTCTACCAATAACTTGTAGTTTCTTATCTTTATAAACAAAATAATCTTTGTTTGAAAATAATCTATTATACCCATCAGCGTAACCTATAGCAATCGAACCAACCCTCATTGGCTTTTTCGCCTTATATGTTAAACCATAACTAACACCATCACCAACCTCAATATCTCTTAAGGCAATCACCTTGGCAAAAATATCCATAACAGGCAAAAAATTTAAGTCAGTATGAACCGGTGGATAGCCATACATGACAATTCCCACTCTTACCATATCAAATTTTATATCATTGTATCTTATGGTCGCTGCACTGTTAGAACAATGCTTTAATCCAAGTTGATATCCTTTATATTCTAAACCTTTTATCAGTTTAGAAAAGACGTTAAATTGATTCTCAGTAAAAACTTCATTATCTTCATCAGCCACTGCAAAATGAGTGTATATACCTTCTTGGATTAAATACTTTAAACTCAAAATATCAATCACTTCTTTTGAAGCTTTTGTAAAATCTTCTTCCTTATGGCAATAAATACCAAAACGGCTCATTCCTGTGTCAATAATTACATGTATATGAATTGGGACTTCCTTATCATTCAATAGTTTAGCATAATCATATGAATCAACAGTTTGTATTAAATCATACTTGTGTAAATCATTAATATTATCCGCTGATGTCTTGCCAAAAATCAATATATCTGATTGTATACCTGCTTTTCTTAACTCAATAGCTTCAAGCAAATCCGTCACAGCGAAAAAATCACATCCACTTTGTTCAAGATGTTTGGCGGATTCAATTGCACCATGTCCATAAGCATCTGCTTTAACAACAGCCATTACTCGTTTTCGATAATGTGTTTCTTTCAGTAGTTTAAAATTATGTATTAGATTATCTAAATGAACTACAGCCTTTACTCGATCAATCATAAAATCACCTAATTTCTTTTAAACCACCCATATAAGGTATTAAAACTTCAGGTATTTTCACTGAACCATCTGCTTGTTGGTTTTGCTCTAAAATCGCTGGTACAAGTCTAGATGTTGCTAGTCCTGAACCATTTAAAGTATGACAATAATCAACACTACCATCAGCTTTACGGTAACGTATCATACCTCTTCTTGCTTGAAAGTCTCTTGAATTTGAAACTGAAGATACTTCCTTATAAATATCAATACTTGGTAAGTAAACTTCTAAATCAAATGTTCGGCTCATAGCAAAAGAGATATCACCAGCAGCCAATTTAGAAACTTGATAATGTAAGCCCAATTGGTTCATTAAAGATTTTGCTTTATTTAACATCTCATCAAAAGCTGAATCTGATTCCTCTGGAAGGGTAAACTGTAACATTTCAACTTTGTTGAATTGATATCCTCTAATCATTCCTCGTTCTTCAGAACGGTAGCTTCCTGCTTCTTTCCTATAACAAGGTGAATAAGAAAAATATTTTCTAGGCAATTCTTTTAAATCCAATATTTCATTACGGTGAATATTAATCAAGGCAGTTTCAGATGTTGGAATTAAGAATTTTTGCTTCTCTTCACCATCTAGCCAGAAAACATCATCTTCAAACTTAGGAAATTGTCCTGCAGTTAATCCACTTTGATAATTCAAAATATGTGGTAACAACATAAATTCGTACTTGTCTTTATGGTGTTGATCTATAAAGAAATTAATTAAAGCCCATTCTAGTCTTGCACCAATAGACGTATAAATCCACGTGCCTTTTCCACTAATTTTAGCAGCTCTTTCATAATCAATAATATTTAAACTTGTTGCTAGTTCAACATGGTCTTTAACTTTAAAATCAAACGTTGGTCTTTCCAAATGAGTAAAAATCACTTGGTTGTTTTCTTTGTCACCAGCCAACAAATCTTCATCTGGTAAGTTTGGAAGCTTTAACAAAAACTTTTCCATCAGGTTTTCAATCTCTTTTAGATTTTCCTCTTGATCAGTAATTGATCCTTTCAAAGATTCTATTTCTTTGAATAAATCAGTAGTATCTTTTTTCTCACGCTTATAAGCACCAATTTCTTTTGATAATTGGTTTCTTTTCGCTCGTATTTTTTCAATTTCTTGAATCAATGACACACGCTTATTCCGCATATCAATAAATCCATCAAAATTAACGTCTACCCCTTTTTTTTGCAATGCTTTTTCAACCATTTCTGGTTGGTTTAATATGAGTTCTTGGTTGATCATAATTAAGCTCCTTTTCTAAAAAAAATAGTCCTTTACTGTTGTAAAGGACGAATTAACCGTGGTACCACCTTAGTTCTAGTTGCCTAGCACTCTTATCTTTAACGCAGAAATACGAAGATGATTAGTCTTAACTCCAAGGTAGATAGATTTGTTTTCTTATTAGTTTTCACCAACCACTAACTCTCTATGAAAGAAATACAAGCCATTATCCTCTTCACAGTCTTATTAAATCTATTATAGTTAACTTTCTCTTAATTGTCAAGATGTTCAACGCTTTGTTTAATCATTAGTTGTTTAGCATTCTCATCGTTTTCAATAGCCAGATTCCGTAGCCAATATTCTTTTTTATATCTTGAGTATGCCAACAAGACTTTAGGTAATTCTAAAGATTGAATGATTAAATATAGGAATATAACAGGTAAATCAGTAAACCTTGATAAGACATAGATGACTGGTACTTGAACCACCCATATGTATCCCGAGTCCATAATCATGGTTGATCGAGTGTCTCCACCAGACCTTAAAGTAAAATAAAGAACCATGTAAAGTGATATAACAGGTATCATAAATGCATTAACCCTGATATTAAACTTAGCAATAAACTCAGTCTCAGTGGATATATCATATAAATCTAATACAAAGAAACTTAGTATAAATAAAATAATACCCAAGACAAAAGCAAAGGCTATTGCAAAGAATATAATTTTTAAAGAGTTTTCTTTGGCTTCTTTTAACTTATTTTCACCCATGGTATTCCCAACAAAAACAGCCACAGCTGTTCCTATAGCTCCAAAGGTAATAAAGACCAACTGAGATATGGCGTTAGTAATATTAATCGCAGCTAAGGCATTGTCACCTCTGGTTGCATAGGATTGCATAAAGAATGTTTGGCCAAAAGAAAATAAAAACTCATTAATAACTAAAGGGATGGCTGTTATTACAATGACTTTAAATAAAAGTCCATCAATTTTAAATATCTTCAGTAAACTTGTATTAAATACTTTACCTTTGAAAACCAGTAATAAATACAACAAGAAAAACTCTAATGTTCTTGAAAGCAAAGTCGCTATAGCAGCACCTTCTATACCCAGTCTAGGGAAACCAAAATTTCCAAAAATCAACAAATAGTTTAAAAGAACATTTAATAAAATGGCAACTGTGGAAATTTTAAGTAATGGTTTTGTGATTCCAATTTCTCTAAATGTTGATGAAATGGCTGAAGAAATTGTTAAAGGTATCATAACCCACTTAGCAATATTTAAGTAGTCCATTCCCCAAGCAATAGTGATTGGATTATCTGTAAAGAGACTAATGAAAAACTCACCGAATAAAGTGAAAATTAAAATCGCAGTTGTTGATAAGACCAATGAAATCAACAATTTAAACCGGAAGGTTTGTTTTAACTTATCATGTTGTTTAGAACCAAAAAATTGTGCAGAAAATATCCCTGCACCTCCCATGGCTCCAAATGTCACAATAATCACAACAAAATATAGCTGGTTAACAACGGAAACAGCACCTATGGCTAGTTCACCAAGTGACCCAACCATTAGATTGTCAACCAATTGTACAGATGAGGTTATTAACTGTTGAATGACAATTGGCATTGCTATGATTAGTACACGTTTATAAAAGGCCTTGTCGCCAAAAAATTTAGTCATTATCTCACCTCACTTTTTCTCAAATAAAAATCACTGGATTAACCAGCAATTTTTTCATCTAAAATTTCTTTGTAGTCTTCTATTTCTTCTACAGATAATTTGATCATACTTTTATCAATCAGTGCTCTTAACCTACTTGTCAAGTCAGAGTTCTTGGCAATACCTTGGTTTTCATCTAATGTTTCAAGTCCTGTCGCTAAACTAGCATCATCTAAAACAATCATTCTCTTAATCATATCTTCATCTTCTATATTCAGGATTTCTCTTAGTGTTTTATAAACAGGGTGTAGTTTTGATAAAGGATTTAATATTTCAATTTCATTGTTTTTTGAATATTGAATTTTTATCATATCTCTTTGATAATTCCCTTTTATTATGAAAGAAGCTTCGAAAAAGTCAAAGATAAAAATTCCTTTATTGGTTATTAAAATCAAATCAAAGCCTAGTGTTTGGTTTCCATCCAAATTAAGTCTTTTACGATAAGTCATTCTAGAATTTTCAAAAATATTTCTTATATTAGTAATATCTCTTTGTCTATCAAAATATTCAGTTACATCATAACTCAAACGATCGAAATTATACTTAATCTCTTTAAACTGCTTACCAAAAAATTCTGTTTCTTGATTGACAATTGTTTCAAAACTAGCTCGTAATCTAATACTATAAATAAAATAAATAAGTAAAGCGAAGAACTGTAGAGCAGCAAACAAAGTAATTACTAGAGCAGTTTCATAGTTTAATAAAAATATAATGAATTGAATCACAATTACTGAGATAATTAGTATATCCATTGATTTTAATAAGTTACTCTTATTCATAAGATCTCCTTTTTTTGTGTTGTCATTACTAAGTTTATCATGATTTTCACTAAAAATATAGCGTGTTTCACTCTGGAATTATACCAAGTTCACTGTTTGTGCACTAGAAGCTTACAGCTTTAAGCACAAAAACACTTTTTAGTTGAATTTACTTTGTCTTTTTGCTTCTTTCTTATAGTAAAAATAGAACGAATATAAGATAGTTAAAGGTATAATATATAATACAGTGTTTAGAACGACAGCTGTATACCAAGGTGCACTGCATACTATACAATTAAACAAAGTAATTGCCTCAATTGTCGTATGAATAACGAATACTATTGTTAATCCAATCGCCACAAAGAAGAATATTTTTTGCAATTTTAGCACATTCTTCCTTTTTGAACTTGATATCGCAATTCGAGAAACGATAAAATATACTAATAGAAATAATATATAATAACCAATTCCCCACGTTCCTAATATAACAGTTTGTATTGCAACATCAAAAATGACATAAATAGGTGTTAAAGCTAGCAATGAAGCAACTGTAACATATGGCCATTTGATTGTTAATAGTACACTGAGGATTCCTAATAAAACGTAACTTATTGGTAAAAAAATAATGAATACAACCATTTCAGATGTAGGATCAGATTCAAAACTATAATATGGTACTAGCATACCTATTAGAGCAAAACTTCAAAATAATAGAAATGCATATATCAAATTCTTATTCAATTCTAAATTCTTTTTATTTTCAATAGCCAAAGTAGTGAGTTCTTCTTCATTCAATAAATAATCTAACGATACACCAAATACATTTGCTAATTCTTTAAGGCTATCTATATTTGGAAAGTCTTTATTTGTTTCCCATTTCGAAATTACATTTCTTGTTATAAATAATTTTTTTGCTAAGTCTTCTTGTGTCATCTCTTTTTTGGTTCTTAACTGTTTTATTTTTTCACCTAAGCTCATAGTCTTTCCTCCATACCAGCATTATAAACTAAAATATGTATTTTTTAAAGACACGTATCATTACTATTAAAAAGATTTCAACAAAATAGTTGAAATCTCGTCACTTATACTTGTCTTGCCATTACGGAGTTTTACTCTGTTTCGTATGGAAAGTTGTATATTTTCATATGGAGTTGCTTTCTTAGAGTCTTCAAAAAGTCACCTTATTAAAGAAATATAGTTAGTTTATATTCTTACCAACTATAAAACTACAACTGTTTTTATTCACTAAAATGAATTTCCATTAAATCATGAATTTCTACTTGAGTTTTTAACAAAGGTATTAGCATTAAAATACAAACAATCATTAGTGGGATGTTAAAAGTAACTTGAAATATATATAGTTGAAATATATCATAAACGATCATGCTTAAAACAAGCATACCTGTTTCCCAAATCTGATAAATTGAGGCTTTATTTAGTTTGCTTAATTTTATAGTATTAAGTACTATTGCTGTAATAACAAAGATGATAGCAAGCAATTCATGTATTATAGTTACATCTTTATTAAATGCGGAGAATACAATAAAATTGACTATAAAAGCTCCTAATACAATTGTTGAAACTGCGCTCGCAGTAATAATATTCTTCTTTTCTATAACACTTGCATCGGTATTCTCATTGATATCCAACGTATTAACTTGATGTATTTTTTCAAATAAAATTTCTTTACTCTTTGAGCGAATATTATTTTCGGGTAATAATATTAATGCTTTTAAAACTAATAGAAAGCATCCGAAAACATAACTAATTAATAAAATTAATTGTAAATCTCCTAATACAGAAACATAAAACCCTAACAACAGCAATAATAATAAAATCGCAGTATCAATAGATAAAAATATTAAATATTTAGTTTTATTTTCACCAAATACTTGACGATTAACATTTTCTGCATTACCAATAGATAAAAACATAAATATTATATTAATTATACCCCAAAATATCCATAGGACATCATTATTTCCCTCATAAAAATAACTAATTGAGTATGTCATATGTATAATCATAAAAGCTATTTGTATTGATATTTGTTTGATTCTACTTACCATACACTACTCTCCAATTCATTTATGTGAGCCAAAGAAAATTTTCTAAGGCTCACAATAAAATTATGCAACGCTAATATCTACCCAGTAAGGCATTCCAAAAAATGTTTTGCTCTGCTATGAAAAAACAGGACATATATCCCCCCTCTAAGTTATAAAAAAGAGGATATAATTACTAATCTTAAATGTATTATATCAAATGTTTAGCTTGTTTTATATAGACTCATTGATATTTAT
>Ga0306869_1000102_pt1 | contig 50775 bp, 115 predicted proteins | sample AntRauTorckE6833_FD_190421 | JGI IMG/M metagenome (GOLD analysis project Ga0306869, IMG submission 190421) | Saline lake microbial communities from Rauer Islands, Antarctica - Metagenome Torckler E6 #833 (v2) (version 2) | ecosystem: Environmental > Aquatic > Non-marine Saline and Alkaline >... | reverse complement strand
GACTCCCTGTTATTATCAGTTAACTCAATATCAATATCAATATCAATATCAATATTATGATATCTTAAATCTGTAATAATGATTGTGTCAGTAACTGAATTAAATTAGCATCCATACTATCTAAGGATAATAATTAAAAAACTTATAGTTTATCTAATATTTATACTTATAATATTCTCAATATGTGTACTATTTAAAGGATAACAGTAAAAAATTTTAACTCATAATTAATAAACATAACCAATTAATAACCATATTTTTGTAGAGAATAAAACACTAGACACTATGGAAAACGAAATAATAAAGCTTTACATAAAGAAGCGTGAAGAAGCGGAGCAAGCAGAAAACAAAATGAAATCTCACTTTGATAAGATAGTTGAAAGAATGTTAGCTGTATCTAAAAACAAAGCTGATTTTATTAGTATAAAAGTACAAAAATAAGTTTGAAGAAATAGTGAAGTGAAACCTTTCCACCACTTAAAATATTAGAAGCCTATGGTAACATAGACAAGTGTACCAACTGTATTGTAATATGTTGGAGAGTGTGTAATTCCACTACACTTAGGAGTTTACAACAAGAGATAAGTAACAAAGTACAACTAAGTGGTCTCCTAGCGAGTATTGAAACTGGTAAACTGTCTTGTGACCATTTATAGTAGTATAGATGGTGCTAAAAAAATGTAGTCTCTGTAATTACATGTTGGGTGTGAAAGCCTGTCTATATTTTATCTATTTATAGTAGTGATAACCTGAACAAAGCCAAAGTACACAAAAGGTTATGGGAGATGTACGCTACTATAGATAGTTTTTTAATAACAAATACTCGGAATAACCACCAAGAACAACATCCTTCGAAGGATTATTAATAAAAAATAATCTACTCTCCAAAGCCAATGTTTTTCATATGTCCATAAAATTTTATAATAAAATTAAAACTCTTCCCAACCATCTAATAAATAATCCTTTCCACTTACCCAACTATCAAAGAATACATGTACACCATCCTCAAAGACAATAATGTTACCACGCATAGTAATAAACTCATCATCAGTAAAGTCCCTATGTGTCATTTTAATCCCCCGTTGTGCCAATTCCTTTGCCTGTGCTAAAATCATATGTCCTAATGTTATGTGTTATGTGTTACCTAATAAGAACTATTTCTCTTATCTATCTCTCCCTGATATATCTCAATTGCTTGTTCATCAGTATCAGCAAAAGCTAATTACTTATAACATAACTCCCCACTATCAGAATGACAATTGTCACCCGTGTTTAAAGTCCAAAATATATTATTAAATTCTATCCCCCGAAGTATTACAAATTTTCTCATAAGCATCTATATCTAATTTTATGTAAATGTAAAGTAATTAAGAATATCTATATCTTAATATCTTGTTAATAATTCACTATACTACTATTACCATCTCGACTGCATTATATAAAGCTAATGAAAGCCTTTACTTATTTCTCTTAGTCATATAGAGATTATTTATAATATAATACAAAGGTAATATATGTGTTGGTTAATAATGTTAAGTAAAAGTTCAAAATAAATAGTGAGTAGTTTATAAACTGTAATGGAAAAGTTATCTAAATCTTGGAAAAGTTCAAAATAAATAGTGAGTAGTTTATAAACTGTAATGGAAAAGTTATTTAAATGGCTTTTGAAAGGTTAAAATTATAGGAATTATAACAATCTTTGTAAAGTAGTCAATATATGTATGTTTTTTAGAATGTTTTTAATAAACACCTATCAGCATCTCTTTGTTGTTAATATTTTGTTAAAGCTTGTACTAAATAGTATATAAGTTAAAACTACTGATACAGATGTTTCAATAAGCTTTATCTATGAATAAACAGTTGTTAAAATTATTAACTATTAACTGTTAAAACTACTGACTATAAACTACTGACTATATACCATTGATAAGACATCATCGGGTGCTAGCCTTAAAGACGTTCTAAGTGATTCTTATTAATATATGGTATAAGATTATATCATACTAATAGAAGTGTATTAGAGTGGCTTTAAATAGTTTTAAAGTATTGGTGTGGTAATTATGAATTTTCTAGTAATAGTTTTAATTTTCTAGACCTAATTTCATATTTATGTTCTTGTTCAGTAAATTTGACATCATCTAGGAACCATTCTTTATAACCACCTGAATATTCACGTGCTGGTCCATCTTCTCTATGTCTTTTATCATCTAGAAACCAATGTTTACTTCCACTTTTTGTTTCAAGGGCTGGTCCATCTTCTCTATGCTTATCACCATTAGGAAGCTTCCATACTTTATTACCAGATTTGTCAGTAGTTAATTTAGATTCCATATGTATATTTTTGATAAAGATAGTTATTTTAAAGTATTGGTGTGGTGATTTTGGGTTTATTTAAGTAATAGTTTTAATTTGATAGACCTCATCTTATATTTATGATTTTGTTCAGTATATTTTAAACCATTTATAAACCAACCCTTATTGCCATTAGGATATTCAATAGTTGGGTCATCTTCTCTGTGTAACATACCAGAGGGAAGTCTCCATTTTTTAGTACCAAGTCCATTAATAGTTAATTTAGATTTCATAGTAATATTTTGTTGAGGTTAAAGTATTGGTATGGTGATTTAAGCTTTTATTTTCATTAACTCAATGATATAGAGTGTATTATGTTTTTGGGTTATTTTAGTAGTTTAGCTAATTTAATAGACCTCATCTTATGTTTATAATTTTGTTCAGTATAAGATACACCATTTAAGTACCAATATTTAGCACCATTATCATATTCAATAGCTGGACCATCTTCTCTATGTAAATAACCATTTAGATACCATCCTTTAGAACCACTAGAATATTCAGCTGCTGGACCATCTTCTCTATGGTAATCACCAGAGGGAAGTCTCCATATTTTAGTACCATAGTCTTCAATAGCTTTAGATTTCATATTTTATATTGTTGAGGTTAAAGTATTGGTGTGGTGTTTTTTGGTTTTATTAACTTACTGGGTATATTATCTTTTGGTGGTTGAGTAGTTTATTTAATTTTATACACCTAATCTTATATTTATATTCTTGTGGACCATATCGAATACCATTTATAAGCCACCACTTATGACCATTACTCCATTCAATAGCTGGACCATCTTCTCTATGTCTTTTACCATTTATCCACCAAGACTTTAAACCATCAATACCTTCATATGCTGGACCATTTTCTCTATGTAGTTTACCAGAGGGAAGTTTCCATTCTTTAGTTCCATATTCATCAATTGTTAATTTAGATTTCATATAATTTAATATTAAAGTATTTGTATTATTTTAGTGTTATTTGAGTAGTTTATTTAATTTAATAGACCTTGTTTTATATTTATATTCTTTTTCAGTATATTGTTTACCATTTAAAAACCAACGTTTATAATCATCACCATATTCAATGGCTGGACCATCTTCTCTATGACATGCACCATTTATATACCACATTTTAGTACCATCAATACCTTCATATGCTGGACCATTTTCTCTATGTAGTTTACCAGAGGGAAGTTTCCATTCTTTAATACCATGCTGGTCAATAGTTAATTTAGGTTTCATAGTAGTTGGTTTTTGGCAAAGATAGTAAAAAAATACTATTATGGGTGATTTTAGACTTTATATTATCCGAATGTAATCGTTTGTAGTCGTTTGTAATCGGATAATATACCGTTATTGTTAATTTAATAACTTTACACATCACGATTTTTTGATAACAAACCGATACATCATCGAGTGTTATCTTACAATACGTTCTAATGCGTTATAACATCTTTTTAATATAAGTATATAAGATTTTGTTTATAGTGTATTAGAGTGTCTTTAATGTAGTATTTTTTTTAATTTCCTAGACCTCATCTCACACTTGTATTCATTCTCAGTATATTGAATATCATTTAAAAACCATCTTTTTCCACCACTAGGCCATTCAATGGCTGGTCCATCTTCTCTATGTAGTTTACCATTGGGAAGTTCCCAAGATTTATTGCCATTGTCATAAATAGTTAATTTAGGTTTCATAGTAATATTTTTGACAAATATACTTAAATTATTTATAGAATTAGTGTTATTTAAGTATTTTACCGTATGTGTATAAATTTTAAAAAACATGCAACATCATGATATATATATAAATAATTATATTTAAATATAATATAAAAGCTATGTGATAAGTTATCATATACTTCATCGGATGCTATCCTATAACTTGTTTCAATACACTTTAATAGGTTTTTAGTATATTAGATAGAATTTGATTTAAAATGTCTTAGAAACGATTCATGAGGTTATTTAAGTAGTTTAGTTAATTTCATAGACCTTGTCTTATATTTATATTCCTTTTCAGTATATTTAGTACCATTTAGATACCAGCCTTTATAACCATCTGTATGTTCAACTGCTGGCCCATCTTCTTTATGTAAATAACCATTTATCCACCATTGTTTAGAACCATTACTAAATTCAACTGCTGGACCATCTTCTCTATGTAATGAGCTATTGGGAAGTACCCATTCTTTATCACCAAATTTATTAATAGTTAATTTAGGTTTCATATATTATATTGTTGAGGTTATCAAAGTATTGGTGTGGTGTTTTTAGGTTTTATTTTAATTAACTTATTGATATATAGTATATTATGTTTTATAGTTATTTGATTAGTTTAGTCAATTTAATAGACCTTATTTTGAGTTTATATTCTTGTTCGGTATAACTTACACCATATAAAAACCATTTCTTAATACCATTAGCACATTCAATAGCTGGACCATTTTCTCTATGTAATAAGCCATTTATATACCACCACTTATCACCATCACTAAATTCAACTGCTGGACCATCTTCTCTATGATGTTTACCAGAGGGAAGCTTCCATTCTTTAGTCCCGTATTCGTCAATAGTTAATTTAGGTTTCATATTTTATATTGTTGAATATTAAAGTATTGGTGTGGTAATTATGGATTTTATAGTAATAGTTTTAATTTTATAGACCTCATCTTGTATTTATATTCTTGTTCAGTATATTTTTTAGCATTTATATACCAATGTTTACTACCATTAGGGTATTCAACTGCTGGGCCATCTTCTCTGTGTAATAAGCCATTTATATACCACCACTTCTCACCATTAGGGCATTCAATAGCTGGACCATCTTCTCTATGGTATTTACCATTTAAAAACCAAACCTTAGAACCATTAACAAATTCAATAGCTAGACTATCTTTCCTATGTAGATCACCAGAGGGAAGTTTCCATACTTTAGTTCCATGTTCATCAATAGTCAATTTAGATTTCATATGGATTAATTTTGGTAAAGATAATAAATTAAAACTATTGTAAGTGATTTTAGACTTTATATTATCCGAATGTAATCGTTTGTAGTCGGATAATATACTGTTATTGTTAATTTAATAACTCTACATACTCATTTTAACTAGTATAATACATATCAATACACCATCGGGAGTTATCTTATAAGACCTTTTAATGCGTTATTGTATATTTTTAGTATAAGTATATAAGATTTTGTTTATAATGTATTAGAACGTCTTTAATGTAGTAATAGTTTTAATTTTATAGACCTTATTTTGAGTTTATATTCTTGTTCAGTATATTCTCTATCATTTATATACCATCTTTTATTACCACTAATATATTCAATGGCTGGACCATCTTCTCTATGTCTTTTACCATTTATCCACCAAAGTTTAGTACCACTAGCATATTCGAGTGCTGGTCCATTTTCTTTATGGAAATCACCAGAGGGAAGCTTCCATTCTTTAGTACCATTTTGATTAATAGTTAATTTACTTTTCATATCTTATTTTACTGGGGTTAAAGTATTGGTGTGGTGTTTTTTGATTTTATTTTCATTAACTCAACTGGTATAGAGTGTATTATGTTTTAGTGTTATTTGAGTAGTCTAGTCAATTTAATAGACCTTATTTTGAGTTTATATTCTTGTTCAGTATAATACATACCATTTAGACACCAACGTTTAGCACCACTAGCATATTCGAGTGCTGGACCATCTTCCCTATGTCTTTCACCATTTATATAGAAAGCCTTATAATCACTAGTTTCAATTGCTGGACCATCTTCTCTATGCAGTTCACCATTGGGAAGTGTCCACCATTTACCATATTGATTTATAGATAATTTAGGTTTCATAGTAATAGTTTTAACTTTATAGACCTCATCTTATATTTATATTCTTTTTCAGTATATTTAGTGCTATTTATCCACCATTCTTTACTTCCACTGCCCCATTCAATTGCTGGACCATCTTTGTTATGTAAATTACCATTTAGAAACCAAGCCTTATCACCATTAATACATTCAACTGCTGGACCATTTTCTCTATGTCTTTCACCAGAGGGAAGTTTCCATTCTTTAGTTCCATATTCATCAACAGTTAATTTAGGTTTCATAGTAATAGTTTTGACAAAGATAGTAAAAAAATACTCAAATAGTATATTATATTTTAGTGGTTGAGTAGTTTATTTAATTTTTTAGACCTCATCTCAATTTTATAATTTTTTTCAGTATATTCTATACTGTTTAAGTACCAAGATTTAGTACCACTAGTTTCAATAGCTGGACCATCTTCTCTATGACATAAGCCATTGGGAAGTTTCCATTTTTAGTTCCATATTTATCAATAGTTAATTTACTTTTCATATTTTATATTGTTGAGGTTAAAGTATTGGTGTGGGTTTTTAGGTTTTATTTGAGTAGTTTTTTTAATTTAATAGACCTTGTTTTATATTTATATTCTTTTTCACTATATTCTATACCATTTATATACCATTCTTTATCACCATAACTATATTCAATAGCTGGACCATTTTCTCTATGCAACTGACCATTCAGATACCACGATTTAATACTATCACCAAGGTATTCAATTGCTGGTCCATCTTCCCTATGATGTTTACCAGAGGGAAGCTTCCATTCTTTAGTCCCGTATTCGTCAATAGTTAATTTAGATTCCATATTTTATATTGTTGAGGTTAAAGTATTGGTGTGGTGTTATTTGAGTAGTTTATTTAATTTTCTACACCTAATCTCATTTTTATATTCTTTTTCAGTATATTCTACATTGTCTAGATACCACCATTTAACACCGTCACCATTATCTATTGCTGGACCATCTTCCCTATGTAACTCATCATTTAGATACCATCCTTTAGAACCATCACTATATTCACATGCTGGGCCATCTTCTCTATGTCTCTTACCAGAGGGAAGTTTCCATATTTTAGCACCATATTTATCAATTGTTAATTTACTTTTCATATTTTATATGGGTTGAGGTTAAAGTATTGGTGTGGTGTTATTTGAGTAGTTTATTTAATTTTCTACACCTAATCTCATTTTTATATTCTTTTTCAGTATATTGAATATCATTTAGATACCAGACTTTATCACCAGGATGATATTCAACTGCTGGCCCATCTTCTCTATGTAATTCACCATTTATATAGAAAGCCTTATAATTACTATCATTCCATTCACACGCTGGACCATCTTCTCTATGCAATAAGCCATTGGGAAGTTTCCATTTTTTAGTTCCATATTTATCAATAGTTAATTTAGATTTCATAATAATTGTTTTAACTTTACAGACCTCATCTTATATTTATAGTCTTGTTCAGTATATTCTACATTGTTTAGATACCACCATTTATAATCATCACCATTATCAATTGCTGGACCATCTTCTCTATGTAATTCACCATTTAACCACCATTCTTTACTTTCACTGCCCCATTCAACTGCTGGCCCATCTTCTCTATGTAATTCACCATTTATCCACCATGCCTTATAACCTTGAGTATCTTCAATTGCTGGACCATCTTCTCTATGGAATGAGCCATTTGGGAGTCTCCACATTTTAGTACCTCTTTCATCAATAATTAATTTAGATTTCATAGTAATAGTTTTAATTTAATAGACCTTATCTTATATTTATAATCTTGTTCAGTATATTGAATACCATTTATCCACCAAAGTTTAGTACCACTAGCATATTCGAGTGCTGGACCATCTTCTCTATGGAAATAACCAGAGGGAAGTTTCCATACTTTATCACCATTGTCATAAACAGTTAATTTAGATTTCATAGTAATAGTTTTAATTTAATAGACCTCATTTTCTTTTTATATTCTTTTTCAGTATATTGAATATCGTTTATCCACCATTCTTTACCACCATTATAATATTCAATTGCTGGACCATCTTCTCTATGGCGTTTACCATTTAGATACCAACCTTTATAATCTCCATACACTGACACAACTGCTGGTCCATCTTCCCTATGTAAATTACCATTAGGAAGCTTCCATACTTTAGCACCATTGTCACAAACAGTTAATTTAGATTTCATAGTAATAGTTTTAATTTTCTAGACCTCATCTCAATTTTATACTCTTGTTCAGTATATTGAATATCGTTTATCCACCATTCTTTACCACCATTATAATATTCAATTGCTGGACCATCTTCTCTATGGCGTTTACCATTTAGATACCAACCTTTATAATCTCCATACACTGACACAACTGCTGGTCCATCTTCCCTATGTAAATTACCATTAGGAAGCTTCCATACTTTAGCACCATTTTTATTAATATATCTAGATTCCATATACTTGGTTTTTGGTAAAGATAGTAAAAAAAAATACTCAAATAGTATTTTAGACTTTAAATTATCCGTTTGTAATCGTTTGTAGCCGTTTGTAATCGGATAATATAAACGATTAACTTTTTCTAATCGGATAATATATATTAAAGTACTGATATATAGAGTTTTATATTATCCGATTAACTTTTTCTAATCGGATAATATAAACGATTAACTTTTTCTAATCGGATAATATAAACGATTAACTTTTTCTAATCGGATAATATAAACGATTAACTTTTTCTAATCGGATAATATACCGTTATTGTTAATTTAATAACTTTACACATCACGATTTTTTGATAACAAACCGATACATCATCGAGTGTTATCTTATAAGACCTTTTAGTGAGTTATTGTATATTTTTAATATAAGTATATAAGATTTTATTTATAATGTATTAGAACGTCTTTAATGTAATAATAGTTTTAATTTTACAGACCTCATCTCATATTTATATTCTTGTTCAGTATATTCTCTACCGTTTAGATACCATTCTTTACCACTACCATTAACCCATTCAATTGCTGGACCATCTTCCCTATGTAAATCACCATTTAGATACCATTCTTTACCACTACCATTAGCCCATTCAATTGCTGGTCCATCTTCCCTATGAAAATGACCATTAGGAAGTTTCCATTCTTTAGTTCCATATTCATCAACAGTTAATTTAGATTCCATGTTTATCAATCTTTAGATTTCATAATAATAGTTTTAATTTTACAAACCTTGTCTCATATTTATATTCTTGTTCAGTGTAACTCACACCGTTTATCCACCAAGATGTATCACCATTACTCCATTCAACTGCTGGACCATTTTCTCTATGTAATTCACCAGAGGGAAGTCTCCATTCTTTAGTACCGTATTTATCAATAGTTAATTTAGATTCCATGTTTATCAATCTTTAGATTTCATAATAATAGTTTCAATTTCATAGACCTTATCTTAATTTTATATTCTCGTTCACTATATTGTCTGCCATTTATCCACCAAGATTTATCACCATCGCCCCATTCAATAGCTGGACCATCTTCTCTATGCCATTTACCATTTATATACCAAGATTTATCACCATTACTATATTCAACTGCTGGACCATCTTCTTTATGAAAATTACCATTAGGAAGTCTCCATTCTTTAGTACCTCTTTCATCAATAGTTAATTTAGACTTCATATGGATTAATTTTGGTAAAGATAATAAATTAAAACTATTATGAGTGATTTTAGACTTTATATTATTCGAATGTAATTGTTTGTAGCTGTTTCTAATCTAATATAATTTAATATTTTACACATCACGAACCTTATCTGATAACAAACCAATACAACATCGGATGTTATCTCATAAGACACTCTAATGAGTTATGGTATATTTTTGGTATAAGTACATAAGATTTTGGTTATAATGCATTAAAACGTCTTTAATGTAGTAATAATTTTAATTTAATAGACCTTATTTTGAGTTTATATTCTTTTTCAGTATATTCTATACCATTTAGATACCAGCATTTATCGCCACAAACCCATTCAATGGCTGGGCCATTTTCTCTATGTCTTTTATTATTCAAATACCAAAATTTATCACCCTTAAAAGATTCAACTACTGGTCCATCTTCTCTATGTAAAAAACCATTAGGAAGTTCCCAACGTTTATTACCATCTTCATCAATAGTTAATTTAGATTCCATAGTAGTTTTTTTAAGTTTCTAGACCTCATCTCATATTTATATTCGTTCTCAGTATATTGTTTACCATTTAGACACCAACGTTTAGCACCACTAGCATATTCGACTGCTGGACCATCTTCCCTATGTAATGAGCCATTTATATACCAATATTTATTACCATTACTATGTTCGATTGCTGGCTCATCTTCCCTATGCAATAAGCCATTGGGAAGTCTCCATTCTTTATAGCCATATTTATCAATAGTTTTAGATTCCATATATTAAGGAGTTTTATTTGAGTAGTTTAGTTAATTTTTTAGACCTCATTTCAAGTTTATATTTTTTTTCAGTATAATTTATACCATTTAGATACCAATATTTATCACCATTATTGTATTCACATGCTGGTCCGCTTTCTCTATGTAATTGACCATTTAACCACCATTGTTTATTCCCATTACTATATTCAATAACTGGACCATCTTCTCTATGTAATTGACCACTTAACCACCATTCTTTATTTCCATTACTATATTCAATAGCTGGCCCATCTTCTCTATGTCTTTTACCATTTAACCACCAAGATTTATCACCATTACCCCATTCAACTGCTGGCCCATCTTCACGATGTCGTTTACCAGAGGGAAGTTTCCAAATCTTATTACCTAATTTATCAATAGTTAATTTAGAGTCCATATTTATTATTGTTGAGGTTATTAAAAGGTTTATGCTATTTCAATAGTTTAAGTAATTTTTTAGACCTCATCTTAACTTTATATTCCACATCATTTATATACCATGCTTTGTAACCGTTATTGCATTTACATGTTGGTCCATTTTCTCTATGTAGTTTACCATTTATATACCAATATTTATTACCATTACTATATTCAATTGCTGGACCATCTTTTCTATGGAATTTACCATTGGGAAGTTCCCAATATTTAATATCATTATCAATAGTTAATTTAGGTTTCATAGCAATAGTTTTAATTTTCTAGACCTTGTCTCAATTTTATATTCTTGTTCAGTATATTTAATACCATTTAGATGCCAAAATTTATCACCATTTTTATATTCACATGTTGGACCATCCTCTCTGTGTCGTTTACCATTTATATACCAAGCTTTAGAACCATTAACAAATTCGACTGCTGGACCATCTTCACGATGTCGTTTACCAGAGGGAAGTTTCCAAAATTTATTACCTAATTTATCAATAGTTAATTTAGATTTCATGTATATAATTTAGGCAAAGATAGTAAAAAATATTATTTGAGTAGTTTACTTAATTTTCTAGACCTTGTTTTACGTTTATATTCTTGTTCAGTATATTCTACATTGTTTAGATACCACCATTTATAATCATCACCATTATCAATTGCTGGTCCATCTTCTCTATGTCTTTTACCATTTATCCACCAAGACTTTAAACCATCAATACCTTCATATGCTGGACCATCTTCTCTATGTAGTTTACCAGAGGGAAGTTTCCATTCTTCATAGCCATGTCCATTAATGCGTTTAGATTTCATGTATATAATTATGTTGAGGTTATTTAAGTAGTTTAAGTAATTTAATAGACCTTATCTCATGTTTGTGTTCTGGTTCAGTATATTGTTTACCATTTATATACCAATATTTATTATTATTACCTTCAATTGCTGGACCATCTTCTCTGTGTAATTGACCATTTATATGCCATTCCTTACGACCATTATTCCATTCAAGTGCTGGACCATCTTCCCTATGTAACTCACTATTTAGATACCATCTTTTAACACCATATTTATCAATAATTAATTCAGATTTCATAGTAATTTTTCTAGTTTCTTAGACCTCATCTCATATTTATATTCTTCTTCACTATATTGTTTACCATTTATATACCATTCTTTATCACCATATCTATATTCAATAGCTGGACCATTTTCTCTATGCAACTGACCATTCAGATACCACCATTTACCACCACCACTATATTCACATGCTGGACCATCTTCTCTATGTAATTCATTATCTATATACCAATATTTAGTTCCATTAGTATGTTCAACTGCTGGACCATCTTCTCTATGCACTGAGCCATTAGGAAGTATCCATTCTTTAGTACCGAATACATTAATAATTAACTTAGATTTCATAGTAATTGTTTTAATTTTCTAGACCTCATCTCATACTTATATTCTATTTCAGTATAATGAATATCATCTAAATACCAGGATCTATAACCATGACTCCATTCAATAGCTGGACCATCTTCCCTATGTCTTAACCCATTTATCCACCATAATTTAGTACCGTCAATATATTCAAATGCTGGACCATCTTCTCTATGTCTTTTGCCATTAGGAAGCTTCCATTCTTTAGTACCATCTTGATTAATAGTTAGTTTAGATTTCATTGTTGAGGTCATTTCAGTAAGTAATTTAATTTTCTAGACCTTGTCTCAATTTTATATTCTTGTTCAGTATAATTTATACCATTTATATACCAATATTTATTATTATTACTCCCTTCAATGGCTGGACCATCTTCTCTATGTCTATCATTTATATACCAATGTTTAACCTCACCATTAACCCATTCAATTGCTGGACCATCTTCTCTATGTAAATCACCATTAGGAAGTCTCCAGTATTTATCACCACTACTGTCAGTAACTTTAGGTTTCATATGGATTATTTTGGCAAAGATAATAAATTAAAACTATTATAAGTGATTCTAGACTTTATATTTTATTAGCTTTACATACCAGAAATATTATCTGGTTAACTACACCAATACATCATCGGATGTTATTCTATAAGACGTTTTAATGCGTTATAACATTTTTCTAGTGTGAGTGTGTAATATTTTATTTATAATGGATTAGAATGTCTTTGATGTAGTAATAGACCTTGTCTCATATTTGTATTGTTGTTCAGTATAATATATATTGTTTAACCACCAAAATTTATAACCATTCCTCACAACTACTGGGTTATCTTCCCTATGGCGTTCACCATTTCTAAGTTTCCATCTTTTAGTATCATATTTATCAATAGTTAATTTACTCTTCATACTAATATTTTACCAAAGATAATAAATTAAAACTATTATAAGTGATTTTAATATTTAATATATAATTTAATATGATAAAAGCTACTGATTATGTTAAAAACTTTAAAGAATTTATTAATGAAAATAATTATATAGATTATTATGAACATGGTCAATGTGAATTATTTGCATTAGCACTACATAAAACATTAGGTTATGATATGTATTTTTTCATTGATAATAATGTGGAATTTGAAATAGATAATGGATTTGAATATGGCAATGCTTTGGTTCATGCTTATGGTAAAGATAAGAATGGAAACTATTTTGATGCAAGTGGATTGATAACATTAGATGATATAGAAAATGAACATTCTGAGTATGTAAATGAACCTGAGCATAGGATTGTTACTGAAAAAATATTTTATGAATATGTTCAAGAGGGTTTTATATCAAAATTTAATATAGACGAATTAAATAAACTTAAAAATTATATAAAAGATAATATTTCAAACTATTATAAGTGATTTTAGACTTTATTTTCATTAACTTTTTTATCAAGGATCTTATCTATTAAAATACATCAACACATCATCGGATGTTATCCTATAAGACGTTTTAATGCGTTATAACATCTTTTTAGTATGAGTATGTAATATTTTATTTATAATGTATTAGAATGTCTTTAATGTAGTAATAGACCTTGTCTTATATCTATGAACTAGTTCAGTATAATATATATTGTTTATATACCATTGTTATACTCCACGCCTTAGCTCTGTGTTTTAATTTGAGTTTCGTGATGAAAAACAAAAAGAATTTTCCAAACGCACTTTATTGAATAGTTTTATAATATTCTAATAGTTCTTTATATGTATTTGGAAAAGTATCTTTGAAATCTTCTACTTTATTTGTAATATCAGTCCATTTATTTCTATCACCATACAAATATTTAATAATTTTTTCATCGTTTTTATTTTGTAAATCAAAAACGCTCCTATTGAAATTCTTATTTATATTATAATCCTCAAAGTTATTATAAATCCAAGGGTCTATAATATAACGATTATCCATTACTACAAAATGGTGTCCATCATCACTACCATCATCAAAAAAATATTCTGATTCTGGATTTTCATTTGAACTAAACCCATAAATCTTAACGTTATTACCTTCTAATAATTTTACAGCGGATGCCACATAAGTACAAATAAATGAAGAACCATCTTCCTCTATTGATTTTTCAATTGCGTCAACAAGTTCAGGGTTATTATAAATATATGGATTATTATTTACAGTTCCTTCATTGATAAACCGCTTAAAATTCTTAACCTTATCAATCATTTTTCTAATATCTTCGCTCATAATTTTATCTTTATATATAAATAGATTACAACAATAAAATTCACCCTAATAATTCTTTTTAATTTTCTTTCGTTTTTCAAATCAATATTATCGGCTAATAAATCGGCACGAGAGCATAACAAGGTGTATAAGAAAGTTTGCTATCAACATTTGAGGTAATTTGAAAAGTTTCTACGTGCAAACCTTCTCATACACTAAACGTTATGTACAATCACTATATTCGTTCATCTAATAAAGGTTGTAGGTCAATTCCATAATCTTCAAAAATCTTTCCTATCCTTTCCTTTATTACTTCATAGTATTTTAATTCCTTCTCAATTAAAATAAAATCTCTGTTTAGATTTACACAAGCCTCTCCAGTTGTCCCACTTCCCGCTGTAAAATCTAACACAATATCACCAATATTGGTACTCATTGTAAGAATACGTTCCATCAAAGCAATGGGTTTTTGTGTGGGGTGATTCAATTTTTCCTTTGAGTTATGTGGTATAGCACTTATATCCCAAACATCAGATATACTTACACCATCCTTTAAATGTCCGACTGTATACTCCTTCCGTTTTTGTAGGTGTTTTTCTGGTGGTACTTTAATGTTATTAAAGGTAGGTTTGATTGAATTACTATAATATAATATTGGTTCATATCCACTATTCATAGCATGACCACGGGTATTTGACATATTCCTCTTTCGCTTCCAAATGATAACTCGTTGTTCTATAAAGTATTTATCCATAATTACACCAACATTTTTATTAAGTTGTCTTGATGTGAATAAAAAAATAGAACCATTCGGCTTAACTAATCGTTTTATTTCTATGATACAGTCCTCGACCCATTTCAGATAATGATTTTCACTTTTCCAATCATTATCCCAATCATTATCTACTACCTGATAGTATGGTAAATCCGTTAATATCGTATCAATACTACCATCAGGTATTAGTTTCATCTTTTCAAGGCAATCACCTTGTATTATTTTACTTTTTTCAAAAGTATATTTACTATCGCTCATTTTTAAAAATTATTAGTTTCGTTCATTTAATCAATTTTTGTGGTAAATCACCGCACCAGTACATAACACCGTATATGATTTCGGTTGTTTTTCACAACTGAATTATATACGGTGTTATGTACAATCACTATATTCGTTCATCTAATAAAGGTTGTAGGTCAATTCCATAATTTTCAAAAATCTTCCCCACGATTGCAAATGTGCATTTGTCTTTGTGTCGCTTATATACATCACTATTTGAGGTTTACCATCATTTTTTGTGGTATAATAAGAAAGTGTTAGACCCGTTTTTAAATCCGTAATTAGCTTATCACTACCTTCGTGGTTTTCAAAAGTTAATGACTTTAGCTTGTTTAAAAATCTTCGGTAGTCATTTTTAGTAATTTCATAGTGTTTAATTTTTGTTAAATTATAGGGACTCAGTGTAAGCCCCTTTCTGATACAAAGATACAACAACAGATCACATATTAAACCCTAACAACTGTTAAGACAGTGTTAAGATTTTATAGGGGGTGGGGTGACCCTTTGGAAATTTTAACTAAACTTTATGACTTTTTGTTTGGTCGGCTGGATCTTTTTACGGGGGGTGGGGGAAAAATTGAAAAAAGTTTGGGGGGCTTTTGCTATGGTCCCCCGTTCCTGTTTCTCGATTATCAAAAAATTTTTTTTAGCAATTCTTCTGAGTTTATGCCGTAGTTTGTGAAAAGATTTATTATTCTCTTTTTTATAACCTCATAATATTTTAGTTCTTTTTCAATTAATATAAAATCTCTTTTTAAATTAATACAAGCAGCTCCTGTTGTTCCACTTCCTGCAACATTATCAAGTACAATATCTCCTTCGTTTGTGTAGGTTTTTATTAAAAATTCAATTAATGGTATAGGTTTTTGCGTTGGGTGTAATCCGTTCTCTCTATTGTATTTTAAAATAGATTTAGGATAACCTGTTTTGTTTTGTAAATATGTTTCTCGTTTACTTTCGCTCGACAAATGTCCCAAATTTCCTGCTTTTCCTTTATTGGATAATATCAATTCCACGTCATCAAGTTCAGTATTATAAGTAACATTATTAACTGTTTGTAATATCTTATTGTATTTATTTTTGATACCAAATAAATTACATATTTTACTCCATTGTTCTTTTGTTGGCAGTTGTGAACCATTTAATTTATTAGTAACCCAACCTGTAACGCCACCAGTTTTCGACAATTGTAGTTTTGATATTTCAATTTGTTTTAATCCCATTCGCTTTATATTCTTTTTCATTATTTTAGCGAATTGCATATTAGGTGTTTCATTGTAAAATACAGATATTATTTCGTGCATCTTTAAAGGTTGGTAGTTCACTAATTGGAAATTACCAGCATTGTTTTTCTCCCAAATCCAATCATATTTATACGAATTAAAATTACTTATTCTTAATAATGTTGAGAATGGTTCACTTCCGAATAACACTATTACGCCCTTGTCTTTTATAATTCGTTTATATTGTTGCCAAAGTGGCTCAAACGGTATTATAACATCCCAAGAACAAGCAGTCGTACCATAAGGTAAATCCGCAAGTATCATATCAATGCTACCATCAGGTATTAATTTCATCTTTTCAAGACAATCACCTTGTATTATTTTACTTTTATTAAAGGGGTATTTATTGGTTTCCATTTTATATTGATTTGTGTTTCTCGATTATGAAAAAAAATTTTTTAGTAATTTTATACTACTCTACATGTTTTTGTCCAGTTAGTAGTTCAAGCTTTTTAATCAATCGCTTCTTTGCTCTTTTCATTCTGTAGTATCTAAACCAACCTACCCTATAGATTAATTCACTTTCTTCAATACCTGTGTCGCTCTTTGCTATTATTAATTCCTGTAAATCTCCTGCTAATCCACAATATGTTCTAAATGTTACTTTCATTTTTATAAAAACTTTTTATCATTTCAAAAATCCTAATTTCATTGGCCCCACTATCGAAGATATGTTGTATCTCCATTCTTAATTGTTTTCCTTCTACCTGGTTCATAGCTATCGTTATTTTTCGTTTATTAATTTTGCTAACAGTATGTAAAAACACATTAAAACGTTTTTTACACTGGTGTTAGCAACAATAATTTACTACTAACCACATCCAAATAAAGTGCATTACTTGGTCTACTATAAAATGACCCCATGGTAATGTATTTTGCTTTAATTCGGTTTGAAACGAACCTATAGTTTTACACCACCATCCTACAAATGAACTTCGGTCTTGCAACCAATGTTGTATAGCTATTAATCCTAATTGTAACCAACTTAATTCAGTTAGTAAAAATGGTGTCATATAAAGCAAAACGTGCATCGTGCATATTAAATTACTTTTCTTCTTTCCAACTGCTTGCCAATCATTTTGTAGCAGAAAGTCGCCTATAAAGTGAGCTAGAACATAAGGTAAATTCATCCCGTAAATTACATTTGCTAACACCGTATAAAAACAAAAGCGGTTCATTGCTTTATCGGTGTTAAGTTATTATTTATTTATTTCAGTTATCAAGTATTACTTTACAACTCATTTATCCGCTTCAATTCTTATACGTGGCACGTTGTGGCGTAATGCTATTCGTCTTCATCACCATAATTCTCGCCACACATTTTACATTGGTCATCAAAGGTCATATCATCAGTAATTATTCCTAAGTAACTACATCCATTATATCTACGCCCTAAAGTTTTGTAATATTTGCAAGGGTTTATATAATATGTACTAAAGTCTTTCTTTGCTTTGTTCTTTTCTATATCAGGGCTATAACAGTACATTCCTTCAGGTATAGGCAACGCACTACGCCTAACACCAAATAAAAATAATAGCTTCCACCATAGCATATTAACTAAGTTTTTCGCCCAATATAAGTAATTTCTAATTTTCATAATTTCTGTTTTTTTTTAATCGCTACTATTCTTATTCATTCCGTTATGTGTAAGTGTTACATTAGTTTTTCATATTTAGATTTGTCATATAGTGTTGTTAAGCCAAAATCTATCAATTTAATTTCACCATTTGCTAAACCATAATTTTTATGATTAGTTAAATCCATATATTTTAAGTTGTATTTAGACTTTAATAAAACTAATTTTTGAATGAAATAATCACTAATTACATTAAACTTTATTGTAATAATTGTTTTAATTTCTTAGACCTTGTCTTATATTTATATTCTTGTTCGGTGTAATTAACACCGTTTAGATACCAACATTTATAACCATCACTATTCTCTATGGCTGGACCATCTTCTCTATGGTAAACACCATTAGGAAGTTTCCAATATTTAGCACCATTTTTATAAACAGTTAGTTTAGATTTCATTTTAATAATTTATTTATTTTCACATTACGCAATTCACTTTTATATTCTTGTTCACTATAGATTGGTATACCATTTAGATACCATTGTTTGCCACCATCTATATTTTCAACTGCTGGACTATTTTCCCTATGTAATTCACCATTTAAAAAACATTCTCTAGTACCATTTTTACTTGTTTTAATTTTAATACCACTTTTATTTATTTTAACAGTCTTTTTTTTCTTAGGAAAATTATCTTGAATTTCTCTTCGGTATTCATCATAATCATCATATTTGACACCATTTAAAAACCAAATCCTAATATGATTACCCAATTTAACTACTGGGCCATTTTCTCTATGTTGAACCCCATTTATATACCAATATTCACATCCATCAGTACATTCAACTGCTGGTCCATTTTTTCTATGTAATAACCCATCACTATTTCTGTATACTATATTACCTTTTTTATCAATACTTTTCATATTTTTTATTGTTGAGGTTATTCCAATAATAGTTTATTTAATTTTCTAGACCTCATCTTATATTTATATTCTTGTTCAGTATAACTTACACCATTTATATACCATCTCTTAATACCGTTGCCATATTCAATTGCTGGACCATTTTCTCTATGTCTTTTACCATTTGTATACCATACTTTAGTCCCATGAACATGTTCAAATGCTGGTCCATCTTCTCTATGTAATTTACCATTAGGAAGATTCCACTTTTTAGTACCATTATCATAAACAGTTAATTTAGATTCCATAGTAATATTTTTGGTAAAGATAGTAAATAAAAACTATTATTATAGAGTATGAAATAATAATTTTAATTTTCTAGACCTTGTCTTATATTTATATTCTTGTTCAGTATACTCTATTCCACTTAGATACCATTTCTTAGTACCGTTGCCATATTCAATTGCTGGACCATCTCCTCTATGTCTTAATCCGTTTATATACCAACACTTAAAACCATTAGGATACACAACTGCTGGACCATCTTCTCTATGCCATATGCCATTAGGAAGCTTCCATACTTTAGTGCCATACTGGTCAATAGTTAGTTCAGACTTCATAGTAATTGTTTTAATTTTATAGACCTTATCTCATACGTATATTCTTGTTCAGTATAGTTAATACCATTTAAATACCAAGCCTTGAAACCATCATTAAATTCTATCGCTGGACCATCTTCTCTATGTCTTTTACCATTTATGTACCAGTATTTACTCCCATCATCATCTTCAATTGCTGGTCCATTTTCTCTGTGTAATTTACCATTTACCCACCATTCTTTATCACCACTACCATATTCAATAGCTGGACCATCTTCTCTATGTAAATTACCATTGGGAAGTTTCCAACGTTTACTACCCCTTGTGTCAATACTTAATTTACTTTTCATAGTAGTTGTTTTAATTTTCTAGACCTTATCTCATATTTGTATTCTTGTTCATTATAAGATATACCATTTATGTACCAACTTTTATCACCATCACTATATTCAATAGCTGGACCATCTTCTCTATGACAGAATCCGTTTAAGTACCATTCTTTACTGCCATCGCCCCATTCAATAGCTGGACCATCTTCTCTATGCCATTTACCATTAGGAAGTTTCCATTCTTTAGTACCATGTTCATTAATAGTTAGTTTGGATTCCATTTATATAATTTTGGCAAAGATAGTAATAAAAATATTGGTTATAGTAATTTTAAACTTTTTATATGATTATGTCATAAAACACATTACTGCTCAGGTTGTATAATGTAAGATGTAGGTAAATATACAAATAAAAAGTAGGGAAGGTATAAAAGATTGAAACAATTAATATTTAAATAAGCTATAATATATTTTTTATATATATGTAAATGTCAATAAACAAAAACATCAAGACCACTTTTAGTGGATATATAACGGAAGCTTCTGTTTCTAATGATAAGTATTACTATGATATTGCGGAGGTATTTTTTGATAAAATGTTTATTGAATTAAAGAGTAATAACTTTAGTAATCAAAGTGGTGGTCATATATTATTTAAGGGATCAGAGATAAGTTCTAATTTTTCTGACTTACTCATTATATTCACTTCTGCTCTTAAAAAGCCTAAGTTTGGAGGTGGTAAATTTAATGGAGATGGTGGATTTGGTATTTATAAGAAATATAGGGTTATTGTCATAAATAACTTATCTCAAGATAGAATACCAACAAAAGGTTTATTAAAGCATGTTTTCATACATGAGTTTATTCATTATCTAGATTATAATAGGAGTAATGGCTATGTGAAAAAGCTAACAGATAAGACAACAGTAGAACAGTATTATAATACACCAATGGAAGTAAATGCTTATTATCAAGAATATGCAACATATGTTGTGAACTTACTTGATAATGAATCGGTATTGAAGGATTTTAAACAAAGGTATAAAACATTTGATAGTTTCTATAACTGGATGATTACTGATGTTATTGATAGTGATTTTGTGAATAATTTAAACGATAAGAACATTAAAAAGATTAAAAAGAGAATATATAACATTTACTCAAAATTCATTCAATAGCTTACACTAACTCATTTAATTTTAGGCTTATCAATAGTTAGTTTAGATTTCATAATATTTATACAGATATACTAATAATGATTTAATTTTAAGAATATATGTTATAACCACACTTAATATATACCATATGAAACATTTAAAATTATTTGAACAATATAGTAAAATTCCCAAAGAGTTTGACTTACTTAAAAGCATAGCCCTAAGATTTGATTCTAGTAGTGGGTTTTCAAATAGTTTAAATCACAATGAAATAGGTCATGATAGAAAAAATTCATTCTTAGGTGAGAGGTTTCTTAGATTAAAAAGGGGATATGAACTAGATGAGGTGAGTGATTTTGAGGGATATGATATGAATGATGAAGTAACCATCTACAGAACAGGGGATTCTCCTATAAAATGGGGGGATTATGTTTATATAAATTATGAAGATGCATCTCATGGTTTATACGCTGGTCAAGGTAATAAAATTTATAACAAAAATGTAACCTATGGGGATTTAATATACGCAACACAAGGAAGTGGTGAGTTCTTTTATTCACCAAAGCATCTTAGGGAATGGTCTAGGGGAGATAATTTAGAAGATTTTTGGAAAGAAGTTAATGATATTATAATACCATCAACTAAAACAAGTGATTCAAATTATTTAGACAGGGTAAAGAAGTATAAAGAAGAGCTGAGTAAGTTAGGAAATAAACATTTAGATTTTCACAAATATGAGCAAGAAGCATTAGAATTAGCATCTAAAATGAATGTGCCAATTGATGGTTATGAGGAATATTTCTATGAATAATTTTATTAAAACTAAATTATTTTAGTGATATTATTATAACAGTTGTTTTAATTTTCTAGACCTTATCTCATATTTGTATTCTTGTTTAGTATAAGATATACCATCTATCCACCATCTTTTATCACCATTCATATTCAATAGCTGGCCCATCTTCTCTATGCCATTTACCATTAGGAAGTTTCCATTCTTTAGTACCGTGTTTATCAATAGTTAATTTAGATTGCATAACTGATTATATTAAACCTTATAGTAATAGTTTTAGTTTTCTAGACCTCATCTCATATTTATATTCCTTTTTAGTATACTCTATTCCACTTAGATACCAATATTTCCTACCATCAATAATCTCAATAGCTGGGCCATTTTCCCTATGTAGTTTATCATTTATATACCAAGCTTTATCACCATTACTCCATTCAATAGCTGGACCATCTTCCATATGCAAACTTCCATTTAATGTCTTCCAGTATTTAGTACCATCCCTATTAATACTTAATGTAGATTTCATAATATAATTTTAGTAAAGACAGTACATTGTTAGATTTATTTCAATAATTGTTTTAACTTTATAGCTCTTGTATTAAGCTTATATTGTTCCTTAGTATAAGATATACCATTTAGGTAAAAACTTTTATCACCATTCATATATTCAATAGCTGGACCATCTTCTCTATGGTATTTATAATTAGGAAGTCTCCAACGTTTAGTACCGTATTCATCAATAGTTAATTTAGATTGCATATACATGTTTTTAATAAAGATAATAAATACGTTGTTGAGGTTATTTCAATAATTTTTTTAACTTTATAATCCTTGCCTTAAGCTTAAATTCCATTTTAGTATACTCTACATTGTTTATATACCAATATTTCCTACCATCAATAAGCTCAATAGCTGGACCATCTTCTCTATGTTTTTTCCCATTTATAAGCCAAATCTCATCACCGTTAGTGTATTCAATAGCTGGACCATCTCCCCTATGACCCAGGCCATTAGGAAGCAACCAACGCTTAGTACCATCTCCATCAATAGTTAATTTAGATTCCATTGTTAAGCTTATTTCAGTAATAGTTTTAATTTTATAGACCTCATCTCAGCTTTATATTCTTGTTCACTATATTCTATACCATTTACCCACCATTCTTTATCACCACTACCATATTCAATTGCTGGACCATCTTCTCTATGTCTTTTATTATTTATATACCAATATTTACTACCATTGCCAAATTCAACCGCTGGTCTACCTTCCCTATGTAAATTACCATTGGGAAGATTCCACCATTTAGTACCATCCCCATCAATAGTTAGTTCAGACTCCATAATAATAGTTTTAATTTCTTGAACCTCATTTTATATTTATGTTCTTGTTCAGTATATTTATCACCGTTTAAGTACCAATATTTATCACCATTGCCAAATTCAATAGCTGGATCATCTTCCCTATGATAATAACTATTGGAAAGACTCCAGAATTTATTACCATATTTATCAATAGTTAGTTTAGACTTCATATACATATTTTTGATAAAGATAATAAATTTAATTTAGTATAGTGTTTTTAGGCTTTATTTAAATAATTTTCTTAATATTATAGACCTCATCTTAGATTTATATTCTTTCTCGGAATATTGGATATTATTTAAATACCAACTTTTATGACCACCCATAAATTCAACTACTGGGCCATCTTCTCTATGTCTTAACCCATTCACACACCAAGTCTTATTCCCACTAACAGTTTCAATTGCGGGCTTATCTTCCTTATGAAAATCACCATTAGGTAGTTTCCACCATTTAGTACCATTTTTATCAATAGTTAATTCAGACTTCATATACATATTTTTGGCAAAGATAATAAATCTGATTTAGTATCTAACTTATTTATAATAGTTTAGAGGTTTGTTCTTTAATAGTTTGAATCACTTCTTTATTTTTCAATAATCTTTCAATTATTTTTATATAATTATTAATATCTTTTTTAGATGAGAATCCAAATTCTTTTTCAAGTTTCGATAACTCTATTATTTCATCATTTTCTATATTATAAAAAACAAATTCTATTCTCTCTTTATGAAAGTTGATAGCCACTGGATAAGCCTTTATCTTGCTAATTACATCATTGGAATAATTTATCTTACCAACCCACCCAAGTTTTAATTTGGCTTTATCAGTTTCTTTTTCAAAAGAACCATTGAATTTATTGAGGTAAATGAAATTATCCTTACCAACTTTATTTATAATATCGTCAAATTTATCTTCGTTGTAATCACCAATCATTATTTCACCGTCAATATAGAATGTCTCTTGTATATAAATATCACTAGTGTCCTTAATACCAAAATTATTAAGTAACTCTATTGCATCGTTTAATTCCATTTGATACTGGTATAACAACTTTTTCTGTATATCAGGATTTTCTAGAACTTGTTTTTCGTAGAAACTCAAGCTGCTCATACCAGAGGAATTTATCTTATCTAAAATTGTATCTATATCATATTTATTCTCATTTAATATGAATTTTTTAAAAGTGTTAATATGTTCACTCATTTTTATATAATAATTTAATCTATATATAAAGTGTCTCTAATGTTATATTAATTTTTTTAACTTTATAGACCTCATCTTAGATTTATATTCCTTCTCGGAATATTGGATATTATATAATTGTTTTAATTTTCTAGACCTAATTTCTTGTTTATATTCTTTCTCACTATAACTTATGCCTTTCAGATACCAATATTTATACCCATCATTTCTTTCAAAGGCTGGTCCATCTTCTCTATGTAATTCACCATTTATATACCAAGATTTAGTACCATGACTATATTCAATAGCTGGACCATCTTCTCTATGACAATGACCATTAGGAAGTTTCCATATTTTAGTGCCATATTCATCAATAGTTAATATAGATTTCATAGTAATTTCTTTAGTTTTCTACTCCTCATTTCAACTTTATATCCATTCTTAGTATATATATTACCATTTAGATACCATTCTTTATAACCACTACCATTAGCCCATTCAAGGGCTGGACCATCTTCCCTATGTAAATCACCATTTAGATACCATTCTTTATCACCATCAATCCATTCAATAGCTGGACCATCTTCTCTATGGTATTTGCCATTGGGGAGAATCCAACGTTTAGTACCGTATTCATTTATGGTTAATTTAGATTCCATAATATAATTTTGGCAAAGATAATAAAAGTATTGATAATTTTAGGTTTTATTGTAATAGTTTTTTTAATTTAATAGACCTTATCTTATACTTATGTCCACTCTCAGTATATATATTACCATTTAGATACCATTCTTTATAACCACTAGCATATTCAATTGCTGGTCCATCTTCCCTATGTTTTTTATTATTTATCCACCATGACCTAGTACCACTCTTAAATTCAATAGCTGGGTCATCTTCCCTATGATAATCACCATTGGGAAGTCTCCAAGTTTTAGTATCATATTTATTCTCAACTAGTGTAGACTTCATATTAATTTCTTTAGCTTTATAGACCTTGTTTTATATTTATATTCTTTTTCAGTATATTGTTTACCATTTATATACCAACCCTTTATACCTTTTGAAGTTTCAATTGCTGGACCATCTTCTCTATGTCTTTCCCCATTTATATACCAATGTTTAGAACCACCCACATATTCAATAGCAGGTCCATTTTCTCTATGGTAATCACCATTAGGAAGGTTCCATACTTTAGTGCCATATTTATCAATGGTTAATTTACTTTTCATAGTAATTGTTTTAATTTTCTAGACCTCATCTCATATTTATATTCTTGTTCAGTATATTGAATATTGTCTAGATACCATTCTTCATACATATTTACATAGTCAATTGCAGGACCATCTTCACGATGTCGTTTACCATTTATATACCAAGCTTTATAACCATTAGAACGCTCAATCGCAGGTCTATTTTCTCTATGGTAATCACCATTAGGAAGTCTATGAAACATATCACCATCCTTATTCATAGTTAATTTACTTTTCATACTTTTTATTTTAATAGACCTTATTTCAGTAATTGTTTCAATTTCTTAGACCTCATTTCAAATTTGTATTCATTCTTGGTATGAAAAATACCATTTAGATACCAAGATTTAGAACCACCACTATATTCAATTGATGGACCATCTTCTCTGTGTAATTTACCATCTATATACCAAGCTTTGTACCCGTCAATTAATTCGAATGCTGGACCATCTTCTCTATGCCATTTATCATTAGGAAGTTTCCATATTTTAGTACCATTATTATGTATAATTAATTTAGATTTCATAGTATATTTTTTGTAAAGATAATAAATAAAATATTGATGAATTTAATTAAACAATTGTTTTAACTTTCTAGACCTCATCTCATGCTTATAATTTATTTCAGTATAATGAATATCGTCTAGATACCAGACTTTATCACCATCCTCCCATTCAACTGCTGGACCATCTTCTCTATGTCTTAATCCATTTATATACCAAGCTTTGTACCCACCAATTAATTCAACTGCTGGACCATCTTCTCTATGTCTTAATCCATTAGGAAGTCTATAAAACATATCACCATCCTTATTCATAGTTAAATTAAATCTAATAGCAATAGTTTTAATTTAATAGACCTTGTCTTATGTTTATAATCTTGTCCAGTATATTGTTTGCCATTTATATACCAATGTTTAGAACCATCAATAAATTCTACTGCTGGACAATCTTCCCTGTGGAAATCACCATTAGGTAATTTATAATATTTAGTTCCTCTTCTACTTATAATTATTTTGGATTTCATAGTAATTTCTTCAATTTAACAGACCTTGTCTTATGTCTATATTCTTTTTCAGTATATTCTACATCGTTTAAATACCAAGCCTTACCACCATTAGCAGTCTCAATTGCTGGACCATTTCTTCTATGAGCTTTGCCATTAGAAAGTTTCCAGTGTTTAGTGCCAAGACTGTCAATAATTAGTTTAGACTTCGTAGTAATTGTTTAAGCTTTATAGACCTTATCTCACTTATAAATAATTCCTCGGAATATAAAATGCCTTTTAAGTACCAATACTTACTACCGTCATTATACTCAATTGCTGGTCCATCTTCTCTATGTAATACACCATTTATATACCATCTTTTATTACCACTAATATATTCAATGGCTGGACCATCTTCTCTATGTCTTAATCCGTTTATATACCAAAATTTATCACCATCAAAGTATTCAATAGCTGGACCATCTTCTCTATGATAGTCACTATTAGGAAGTTTCCATTCTTTAGTACCATCTTCATCAATAGTTAATTCAGATTTCATATTTATAGTGTTTCATATTTTTGTTTTAGCATTAATACCTGGTACATAAGATCGCTTCTTTGTTGTTTTAGGCTTTTATTTTCTTTTCTTAGCTTTTGGGTATTCTTCAATGAGGGGATGGCTTCTTCTTTTTTCTTTTCTAGCTTATCCCTCTTGGATAGTTTGGTATTTTCACACACACCTTTATTTTGATACTCTAAGTGTTGAATTTCTGAAATCAACTTACCATTTTCTACTTCAAGGTCTGTTATTTTTTTGGATAGTGCAGCTACCGTCTCATTTTCACTATATTGTCTTCTTAGGCTAATTAGTACTCTGTCGTTGTAATCCATGTTTATAAGGTTTTTATTTGTTTATTATATTAACTAATTTTACAATTACTTGTTATCCATTCCATTTTTTTGACTAGTTCAAACTTTTTAAGTCCATTATCACAGTAGCTATTCACTAGCTTAAAAACATCTTCTTCTAATTGGGATGCCTCACCACTAATACCAAATAGCTTTAATAATTTGGTTCGTGCTTCTTTTTCTGTTATGATACCATGGTTGAGGTCATCGCTTATTATTGACAAATGTTCTTTCATATCGTTACTGCTTTTATTTATTTAATTTTAAATACATTTTTTCATATATTGACTATAAACTCTTTAATTTTTCCTCTAAATCATCAGCTATTTTCATGTGTTCAAGACATTTCAAATCACCAGTAATACCACCATATTTAGCAAGCATCTTATTTGCCATTAATCGATGTTGTTCTATCTTATTTTCAATTTGTCTTTTATTCATAATTTTTTTCACTTATATTTTTACTATTGAATTTAAATTAGAATCCATAGATTATACAACCATATATACCATATTATTTAGTTATTTTTTAAAACATTAGATATATATATATATATATATCTCTTCTACTTTTATCTTTCCTAGGTTCACCATTCTTCTTTAACTCTAAGCCATAATAAACACAAGAAGGCATTATTTCATAACCAGAGCTACCACCTTTGACTCTTATTTTCTCAATAATAATAGTTCCCATATGGTCTGTTATTTTATCACCCTTAGCATGTGTATTTATACACATTGCATATTCCATAATAAGCTTTTCTTTCTTATCACTTGCTTCTTTATGTATTTGTGCCATTCTTTGTTTATATACATCTTTGGTCATAACTTATATATTTTAGATTAATAATTTCTTAACTCCACAAATATAACAATAATTATTAAATAAATGTTCACTGAATAGTGTTATTTTAGTAGCTGTCTAAGCTTTTTTTCTCTTATTACAAGCTTGTGTTTTTTTTTCGGCATAATTAGTACCATTTAAGTACCATTCTTTATCACCGTCCCCATATTCAATTGCTGGACCATCTTCTCTGTGTAATTTACCATTTATATACCAACACCTAGTCCCATTAGATAATTCAAAGGCTGGTTCTTTTTCTCTATGACTTTTACCATTGGGAAGCTTCCAGTGTTTATTACCATCTCTGTCAATAGTTAATTCAGATTTCATAATAATTGTTTTAATTTTCTAGACCTTATCTCATACTTATATTCTTTCTCATTATATTCTACATCATTTAAAAACCAATATTTGTTACCATCAAGATATTCGATTGCTGGACCATCTTCTCTGTGTAATTGACCATTTATGTACCAAGCTTTAGTATTAGCATGATTCATAAAAGCAGGACCATCTTCTCTGTGTAATTGACCATTGGGTAACTTCCACTGACTAACACTATATTCATTAATACTTAATATAGATTTCATAATAATTTTTTTAAATTCCTAGATCTCATCTCATATTTATATTCTTGTTCAGTATATTCTACATCATTTAAAAACCAAGATTTATCACCATTGTTATATTCAATTGTTGGACCATCTTCTCTATCTAAATAACAATTGGGGGGTTGCCACCACTTAGTACCCCTTTCGTCAATCGTTAATTTAGAGACCCTATTGAATATTTTGTAAATATAACAATGAATGTATTTGAGTGTTATAGACTTCATAGTAATTTTTTTAACTTTATAGACCTCATCTTAAGTCTATAATTTCTTTCTGTATACTTAACTCCTTCTAAGCACCATAATCTAGCACCATTACTATATTCAACTGCTGGCCCATCCTCTCTGTGGTAATAACCATTTTTATACCAAGCCTTTACATTATTATTTGATTCTAATGCAGGACCGTCTTCTCTATGTAGCTTACCATGTAGTTTCCATCGTTTAGTACCATATTCATCAATAATTAGTATAGGTTTCATAATAAATTTATATATAATTATGTCGTAAAACACATTGGTCTTCAGCCGATGTGATGTAAGACATTGGTAAATATACAAATAAAGTCTAAAATACCAATAGGAAAAGTAGACTTATTAATATATATGTTGTAGGGCATTAGAAGAAAAGAACAGTGAACATAATAATTAAAGGAAATATCAAATATGAATATAAAAGAATGGACTATTGAAAATATTGAAAATTTCAATAAAAATATAAAATCAGAGGAAGATGTAAAAATCAATATTGTTATTCCTTTTTTAAAATCATTAGGTTATGAAACAAACCAAATGCGATTTGAAAATACTATTGACGTACAAATAGGAACACGGAAAGCAAAAGTCCGTTCTGATATTGAAATTTTTATTGATAATAATGTTCAAATAGTTATTGATGTTAAAAGTCCAAAAATATCAATAGCGGAAAAAGAAATTTTACAATCTTCAAGTTATGCAAAACTAATTTCAACACCGCCAGCAGTGTATGGAATTACAACTAATGGTTTAGACTGTGTTGTTACAAATATTTATACAGGACAAAGAAGTAATGAAATACCTTCAAAAGAACAATTAAAAAGAGATGTTGATAAAACAAGAAAAAGGGAACTTACTGAAATTGAAATTAGGGAGATTAAAAGTGTTCTTTTAACCTTATACAGTCAAGATGATTTTTTCAGAATAATCAATGATTGTAAAAACATTATTGAAAAAAGGTCATTAATTCGTTCCGACCAATCATTTAAAGAAATGACTAAAATAATATTAGTCAAAATGAATGAGGAAAGAAGGTCAAAAAATGGAGAAACAAATAGGTTTCTATTTGAACATATTAGCAAGTGGGCAAGAGCGGAGAAAGTATCAGAATTAGAAGTTTTCAATAAATTATTTAATGATGCTAAAAGTAGTTATCCTGCAATATATAAATCAACCGAGGAACAGTTTAAAATTACTGATAATGAAAGTATAGTTAAAATAATTAAATTATTAGAACCGTGGTCATTTTTAGGTACAGGAGACGATATAAAAGGTGCGGTTTATGAGATTTTCTTAAAATCAACATTGAGAGGTGAATTTGACCAATATTTTACACCACGTGAAATAGTTGATTTTATTGTTAAGTTTTCAGATCCAAATATAGGTGACAAAATCCTTGACCCTGCTTGTGGTTCTGGTGGATTTTTAATTCAAGCATTTAACCACGTTAATCAAAAAATTATTGATAGTCCATTTTCAGAAGTTGAAACAAAGAAGAAATTTAATAACCTTATAGACAAATGTTTATGGGGTCACGAGGCAGATGAAGATTTACACGTTTTAGCAAAAATCAATCTTATTATGCACGGAGATGGCTATAATAATATTTATCAAGGAGATACATTACGTTCTGATAAATTGCCTGATAATAGTTTTGATTTAATATTAACAAATCCACCTTTTACAATTCCTTATGAATTTTCAGATGTTTTATCTAATTACCAAATGGGAATTGGAAAAGAAAGTCAAGAATTAGATATACTATTTGCAGAAAAATGTTTGAATGCTCTTAATGCTTCAAAAGGCGGAGAACTATACATAGTCTTACCAGAGGGTTTATTAAATGTTCCTTCTTATTTAGAATTTAGAGAATGGTTATTAGAAAACAGCCATATTGTTGCTGTTATAAGTTTACCCGAAGGTGCATTTATACCTTTTGGCAAATCTGTTTCTAAAACAACTATTATAGGATTAAGAAAAAAAGATAATTTTAATTCAAAAAAGAACAAACCATCTAAAATATTTTTAGGTAATGCAAAAGAAGTCGGTTATGAAGTTGGTAAATCAACTTATAGAGTAAATAATAAAGATGATTTGAAAGAATTTTTATATAAATCAAAAACTTATTTTGAAGGCATCTATGTGACTGAAAATAATGGGGAATGTGGGTGGATTAATCAAAGTGAAATTACTACAAAAAGAATTGATGCCACCTATTTACTTAACTCTATTGATAAGTTAATGCTTCATAAAAAGTTTGACAATTTAGTTTCGCTAAGTGAAATCTGCAATATTGAAAATAAATCTTGTAGAATTAATAATTCAGAATACTATTATTATTTAGAAATTCCTGACATTTCACCTGATACGGGGACTATTTCCAATATAAGAAGAGTAAAAGGTTCTCAAATAAAATCATCATTAAATTGTTTTACGGGGGGTGATTTGATTTTTTCAAGAATAAATCCACGTAAAAATAGGGTTAGTGTTATACCTGAAAATATTGATAAAGGATTAGTTTCAAAAGAAGTTTATGTATTAAAATTAAAGCAAAATGATTTCATAAAAAGTAAATATACTTTATGTGCACTTTTGCAATCAGAAGCCGTAAAAAATCAGTTAGTGCGTTTAGCAACAGGTTCTTCTTCTTCAAGAGCAAGAGTACCTGAAATGGATATGTTAGAATTTGTCTATGTTCCTGTTCCCGACAAAGATATCCAGAATGAAATTCATAAAAAATATAAAGATATAACAGAGAACTATTGGAATGTTTCCCAAAAATTCATTGATGGATTTGTTGAAATTCATAGTAAGTTAATGTCTGATTTTAGAAAAGATGATATTAACAAAATATAAATAGGATTGTATATGGATTTATCTCATTTAAATAAAAAGAACAAAGAAATATTAGCAAAAAAGTTCATTGAAGAAGTAATCCTTCCACAATGGAAACAATTAGGTTCTTGGAATAAATTGACTTCTCAAACATCACAATTGGATTTTGGCTATTTGTCTCAACATTTAGTTTCAATTTTGTCAGGTATTGAAGGTAATAATCAGTGTGGAAAGGGTGATGATTTAAAAGATGGTTCAGAAGTAAAATCAGCAAGTTGCATTGATGCAACAGATACACCACGTTGGAATGGGGTTAATTGTGGTGCAAAAACAGTAGCGGAAATAACAGATAAATTTGCGATTATGCCATATTTATTTTTTGTTTTGTTAGATACTACAATTAAAGGTGGCGATATTTTACGTTGTAGAGTTTGGTCTGTTAGACCTAACGATGATGCGAATTTTATGAATATTCTACTTGCTTGGACACGGGATAATGATGAAAAAGTTGCAAGAGGAGAAAAATCTAAAACAAATTTACAATTACATCCACCTCGTATGAGTAAAGATATAAGAAAAATAATTTATAAAGTTAAGAGGTTTAGTCAATTTATTAATGAGAATACATTAAATGATAGAGAGGAAGAAATACAACAACTAATTGACATTATTTCTATGTCTCCTGAAAAATATGGTAAATATATAAAATTATTAAAATCTAAATATGGAATAGATTTTTTTGACAATTACAATGATGATATTTTTATAGAAGATGCTAATTTATCTGACATCAAAGATAAAAATGATTTTCTAAATTTTGATAATTATATAAAGTATGCAAAAAAAATATTTAGTCTAAGAAAAATTGAGCTTCCATATGATATTGATAAAACAGTAAAGCATTCAAGTGTTAAAAGAATTGGTAATTTATTAGGCTACAAAACAAAAATAAAAGAATATAGTGGCTCTGGGAACTATGCATCTTTTGATTTAATCGGTACAATTACAACACCAGAAGTGGTAGATGTAAATACTTTGATACATGAGATTGGTCATTATTTTGACCATGTATACAGCAATGGTTATAAAGGAGTTGCTAAAAAAATAACCTTTGCATCAAGCCGTTATCATATTGCTAAGAACAATGAAGTATTTGCTGAAAATTTTAAACACTATTTTACTGCACCAGATTTATTGAAGAATCATTTACCAGATGTGTATGATGAATTAAATAACAGAATCCCACAAAAATATAAGACTATTCTGAATAGTTTATTAGAATAACTTAGCTTTTAGAAATAGACACACGTTCAATATTTGTGATTGTCTTAGGATTATATATTACATATCCATAACCACTGTACCCATAACTAGTACTTATCTTAAATGATGAATCTAATGGATACCTTAATCCATCTATACCAATATCATATAGAAATTCACTTGCTTCTTTTTTAGAATAAAAGTCGGGATAATTAAACTTCTGTTTCATAGTAAAGTCGCTTGCATACATATCTACTATTTTTTTATACACAGTCCAAACAATATCAGTATCACTGATATCCAATTTTTTACCGCTAGCTTCGATTTTATTTCTTATTCTTTTTAGATTATCAGAATCTATAATATTATGACTCACTTTATTATTTACAATTTTCCCAAAATCTAAAAAATTTGGATTGTTTATTTCTAGAGTATATAAATAACCACTATCATTGTTTTCACTAATCCCATTCTCACCAGAAACATATGACTTGGCATAGTCTATATTATCGGTGGCATAGATACCAACACCATAAGTTGTTTGACTACCACCTTTTTTAACCTTAGTCATATCAAATGTATCGAACTTAGAAAAACTACCATGATATAGAGTTAGCTTCGTTGTAGTGTTACTCTCATTTATATAGTCTAGTAAAGTGGTTGCTATGTTTCTATTAATACTCATTATTTGCGTTTAGTTTAGTTATATATTAATGCTTAACATATTAGTTGTCTTTGCTAACATAAATCTTATTCCATGGTCCAACTTTACCCTTCTTAAAATCGGAAAAATACTTATGGTTATCGAAGAATCTGTTATACACTTTTTCACGCAAAGGTTCTGCTCTGTATGCTAATATTCTAACTTTATCTTTACTTTCTATGAAGCTAATCATACAATCAGCAACAGTTTTCAAGACACTATTTAGAAAAATTATTGTTTTACCAACTCTAAAATCTGGCTTATTAACAACCTTACCACCTTCTACTATACCAAAATCTATATCATAGTAGTTATTCTCATAAGGATTTCTATATATGTAACAGACCATATCTACACCATCAACTGTAAATCTATAATCATAAAGACCCTTATTATTTATAGTTAAAGTGTGTTTTTCTGATTTTGAATAATCTTCAAATAATATTAAATGTTTCATAAAGTATATATTAACTACCAAAACATTAGAATTAAGAAGATCCCAGTAACTGCTTAAGTCTTTTAGACCTAATCTTTATTATATATTGGCTTCTTTTATATTTAACACCATTTAAATACCAACATTTAAGACCAGTATAGAATTCAATAGCTGGACCATCTTCTCTATGTAGTCTATTGTCTATGTACCACGCCTTATACATGCTACACACAAGAGCTGGGCCATCTTCTCTGTGATAATCACCATTTGGTAGTTTCCAACGTTCAGTTTCATCATTGCCTATAGTTAGTATTGGCTTCATAGTATTTTTTTAATTTTCATAGACCTTACTTTACTCTTATACATATCTTCTGAGTATTTTTTACCATGTAAATGCCAACTCTTAGCACCACTTCCGTACATAACCGCTGGTCCATCTTCCCTATGTAACTCACCATTTATATACCATAGTTTAGTTCCAGTGTGATATTCAATAGCTGGACCATCTTCTCTATGCCATACACCATTAGATAATTCCCAACGTTTGATACCATTTTTGTGTATAGTTAATCTAGACTTCATGACAGTTATTTTTAGTTTAATACACACACTCACATGTGGTATATATTTTATAGTAGTTTTTTTAATTTATTAAATCTCATTTTTTCCTTGTATCTAATCTCAGTATATTCTATATCATCTAAAAACCAAGCTTGGTAAATATTAGAATCATATTTAATAGCTGGACCATCTTCTCTATGCCTCAAACCATTTATATACCAGGCTTTGAATCCATTAGTGTACTCAACTGCTGGACCATCTTCTCTATGCAATGTACCTTTGGGTAACATCCAACATTTGTCACCATTTTCACTTATAGTTAGTTTAGACTCCATATTAACTAAGTATTATTTTAAATGTGTTATGATACATTTGCTTCATTAGTCCACACAAACCTTATCCACCATCGTCTACACCAATGGTCTTTGTGCTTGTACCATCCCTTTTTATAGATTTCCCACCATTGCCTTTTAAGCATTTGTACTTCTCCTTTTGTTTGTATTATTTCAGAATTTATCATAACATTTGATTAATATTTCAATTTTTTATCTTAACACTTGATGGGTTTAATACCATTCTCACATTAGATTTAATACTCCCACCATGGTAAGAATCTAATACACCAATTACATCAATGCAGTCAAATTTCAAATAAGCCCCAATAGCTGCTATCATATCAGTCTTAATTCCTTTATCGGTATTTATGTAGTACCCAAACATTGATATTAGCTTATCAATTTCACTCTCTGATATTCCAGATTTCACAAACCCTCTTTTAACTTTATCAACAGATAAAAATCTAAATCTATCACCACTTGCAATGATTTCAATAACTTTATCACAACTTACATCAACCTCATAAACTCTTTCTACTGAATTTTGGTAATCAAATGCTCTTTGGGGATCAGCATATGTTTTTGCAACAGAATACTTATTGCTTAAAAATATTGGTTTATTATACGTGAAGCTTTTCTTAAATCCACTAACCATGTCTAATAACTTGTGGTAAGTATTATCATCACCACTTTCTCTTGCTAATTTAATTTTTTCTTGGTGTTTGTTAAATTTATATAAATCTGATACATAATCAATTGATGTTGTGTTATTATTAAACCCACCGTTTTTATCAACTTCTCTTGAGTCAGGAGTTCCGTGAAACCATGCTTCATTTATTTTTTTATATTCGAATATGTATTCGTCTATAGTTGTTGATATATATTTCTTTGAATTCATACTAAATAGTTTATTCTATATATAAATATCTCATAATTATTTTCCTAATGTTTCTACTATTAAACTAGGGTTTATACCCTCCACTAATGTAGTTGTGAAATTATTATCTTTGATATATGGTTGTACATATATTTCAAAAAGATTAATAAATATCTTATATTTTCGGCTATTTATCACATCATATAAAACATCAGGAGTCCATCCTTTGTTTATCATTTCTATTATAAACTTATTGGAAGTAGGTTTATCTTTATTCGTTATTATAACTGGTATTTTCACAACATCTAATGCACTAAATGGTATATTTTTATGCACTGAGCAATATTGTCCATCAAATACCATATCGTACTTTTCGATATTTTCTTTTGTATATTCAATAGATAATACAAAATTACTATCTTTGGCATATGTGTTATAATCAGAAGCAAACCATATGATATCACCACGCTCACCATATTCACCACTCATAGTATTATCATAGGTGAGTAACCCATTTTCAACTACACTTTTAACACGGTTTTCTAGGTCTTGAATTTGCTTTCCATTAATACTGTGGTATAATATCTTCCCTTCAATATTTTTGCTTGTGAAATCCTCGAATTTCTTAATATATGTAGCTAGTGTTGTAGTGTGTTTGTTCATAATACCATATATATAAATAATCAAGTTGTTAGAAATAAACAATTCTTACTCTCAATTTTTTACGCTTAGCTAAAGCAATCAATATACATATTATATGTTTGTAGAAACAATAATAAAAATGAATAATAAGCATTTCATATATTCTATTCGTTCCTAAGTCTAGCAAATTCTTCTATCTTGTCTTTGTTATAGAACATTATCATTCTATCACTATATTCAAAACTAAATGTCGCATCATTATCATCAAATACTACTTTAACATTATTCTCCTTTATGGCATTCACTAATAGAATAGTAACATCTTTGTCGTTTGGTACTTCGGTAACTATCTCAAAAACAAACATTCCTTCTAAGTACCTAACTGTTATAGTTTCTTCGAAAATTGTTACTTTAGTAGAGGTTGTTCTAACATCTGTTACTTTCTCTTTTTTAGCATGTAGATACACCATATCAAACTCTTTAACATCTGCTTGGGAGAAAGATAATAATGGTAATAACACCGCGATAATAAATAATTTTTTCATAATTTTTGTTTTTAAATTGTTATTTAATTTGTAATCATATTTGGCGTATTGGACATTTAGTAGAGAATGCACTGTTCTTCACAGACATAGTTTTGCTACTCGGATTCCATTGTCTTGATGTGTTTACATCTTCCATCATCTTGTGGCATAATAATTTGATTTAGATTTATATACAAATATAGTTAATATAATCGTATTATGAACATTATATTAGATATTTATTTTATTTCTTTAAAAAAGTGCATAACGGTATCAACATTCCAACCATTTCCAAGCATTTTACCTGCCTCGTTTTTACTAACGATTTTGGTATAATCCATTGGTACACCTTGTGCTTTTTCACATTCGTGTCTTGTTAATTTCCTATAACTTTTGTGATCTTTTGTTATGTTTAAATCAAATAGACTAGCACACATCGTGGGCATGTTGCCTTCAACATCATAAACCCTTCCTCTTTGCCAGGTTTGTTTTCCACTATTGTCTTTTGGGTTTATTGTTTTTATACCATCACCACTTTCGGTAGGTGCATAAGGTGTTCTATCTAGAAAGAAATTTAAATCTTTATCAAATGGTATTTCTAAATCAACTATATCTTTTAATTTGATATTATCATTTGGTAACTCAGTGAAGGGTAAATTAGTCCAATAGTATCTTTTTCTAATATGCCCAGTGAAACATATACTGTTCACAAATTGTCTCTTAACACCGACTATTCTATCTATTTCGTCTGCTATTTCGTCTTTCATTTTTACATTCTCGAAAAAGAAATACTTGGGGTTTAAATATTCCTTCGCCTTCATCAACTCAAAAAACAATTTGCTCCTCTCATCTTCAAAATTTAGTTTCTTACCAGCAATACTAAACCCTTGACAAGGAAATCCACCAATTAGTAAGTCGATATTTGGTAAGGTTACTAAATCAGCACCTATAACATCACCCATCTGTTTTGTATTTGGATAGTTGTCTCTAGTAACACTAATTGCCCTTTCGTCAATCTCATACGAAAAGTAATTATCTACTTTTATATTTAATCTATCTAAGGCAATTTGCCCACAACTCATCCCATCGAAATAACTTACTACATTCATAATATTTTTCTATTTTAGCAGACCTCATCTTACATCTATATTCCTGCTCAGTGTATTCTATACCTTCTAACCACCAATTTTCTCTACCATCACACCATTCAACTGCTGGTCCATCCACTCTGTGTAATTTATCATTAATCATCCAAGCTTTACCATCATTAGATTCAATCGCTGGACTATCTTCTCTATGTCTTTTACCATTTATATACCATTCTTTACCCCCACTAAGGTATTCAACTGCTGGACCATCCTCTCTGTGGTATTCACCACTCTTTAAAGTCCAACGTTTAGTACCAATATCATCTATGTTTAATTGTGTCTTCATAATAATTTATTAGCAATAATTTTTTTTAATGCAACCTCATACACTCTACCATCGTCTAGAAAAGAAATTGTGCCATCAATATCGTGGGGGATTAAATCTAGTTCACCCTTTGTGCTAAAGCTTTTATATTTATTATGATTAATAAATTTCTTATCACTATCTGAATAAGTCATATTTAATAACTTTAATCCCTTAATATTTACAACAACCTCACCAATCTCATCTCCAAAATTTAACTCACCTTCTCCATTTCTTGCATAGATGCCATAATTGACATCTCTGTCAGCAAAATATATTGCCTTTCTTTTTTCACTAACATCTAATTCATAACCAGTTTTAAAACCAATTTCTTTTATAGAGAGTTCTCTTTTCTTTGATGTTATGTGTGAGACAAATTTATCATTCGTGTAAGTTACAAAAAAGTCATTGTTAGTATTTTGTTCGTTTATAAATTGAGATATATCAGTAGTTATGTATTTTTTCAAAATTATAAATATTTTATTCTATATATAAATAGTTATGAATACTAAAATATTTTGACAAAAAAAACTTAACTTATATTAAACTACTAAATTTCCCTCTGTGTGTAAAATAGTATTTGTGTAAGTTACTTGTTTTCATCCCAAAAAATATTAAATCAATAGATGTGACGTTAGCATACCAACCATTCTCAAATGCTAAATCATTTTCAATAAATATTTTTCTTGTTCTTCTCCTTATTTTAACAATACGCATATATAAATTTATTTAATTTTATACAAAGATAACTATATTATTTTAAAAATATAGTAAATACTTTTTGATTTTTAATATATAAGGTTATGAAGTACTTACTTAAATTTAAAATATTTGAAAATAAATCTATTGATACCAAATTAACTAAAAAGATTACATTATATCATGGTTCTCCTTATAAGTTTAATAGCTTTAAACCACAAGACGACTTAAGCTATAATACATCTGGTCATCTTATGTCGGGTATTTCATTCACTGATAGTGTAGAAAGAGCAAAATTGTTTGCTGATATTTATCCCATAGAATATTATGATGATTTAAGAAAATTAAAGTCCTCATTCAGTGGTAATGACATTGATTCAATATTGATAAAAGTAAATAATATCAAAGCCTTATCAAAAATAGGTAACCCAGAAGATATTGAAATTGAGATTGAAAAGTTAATAAGGAGATTGGTAAGTAATTATGAAAAAACTAAAGAATTTTTTTCCTGGTTAGATGACTATAACTTGGCAAAAAAATTTGAAAATCAAAATAAATATAGTCTACGTGAATTAGAATCTCTTAAAGGTAAGTTAACTGAATCAAAAAGGCTTTCAAAATATACAATAAATAGTAATGAGGATAAAATTATCAGTGAATATAATTTAAAACTTTCAGAATTAGAAAATAAATATGTGAATGAATACGGATTTATATATACATGCGAGATAATTTATAACGAATTACATATTGGTAATGGGGAGTATATAGGATTTGGTTCTACTAGAGAAGAAATTCTTAATAATTTGCCAAGTGGTAACTTATTAAAAATAGAAGATTCTGATACTGGTCAATATATAGGAACTGAATTCATTGTACCAGACTATTCTATTAAGAATATTAAAATTAAAAAAATTGAGAAATATTAAATTTAAACACATTTAGGAACTATAATACCACTTTGGATATATACCCATTTTAAGGTCTGAACTAATTTTTTTATTTATTTTAATAGCTGCATCTTCTGTGATATTCAAAAACTCGATTTTATCAATATCCCCAACTCTACCAAAATCTCTCTCTTGTAACTCTTTGTATAATATTTCTAGTTCTTCCATTATATCTTTATTTTAAAACCTACACTGACTTATAACACAATACGTTATTCTTAACCACCAGAACACCCCAAGAATCTTCCTTTAAAATACTTATAACAGACTTTATCATTTAGTAAATAAAAAGGTGTTGTTATTTATTATAGAACATTTCTTTCAATGGAGATGTCTTTATAAATTTCGGGTATTTCTATTTTCATTTTCGTAATTTTCCAAACATTTAAAAGCTTGTTTTTTGTTGTAGTTATATAATAGTTATCTGTAATACTAAGTTAGTAGCCGATCACAGGCTATATCGTAATATGTTTCATCTTGTTCCATCATTATATAATCTCGATTAAGGTTCTTAGCACCTCTTCCAGTTGTTCCACTTCCACAAGTATTGTCTAAAATAAGATCTCCTTCATTGGTGTAGGTCTTAATCATATATTCAATTAAAGGTAGTGGTTTCTGAGTAGGGTGTAGCCTACCTGTTCTTTTTGCATTTGAAAAATCATTCAAAATATTTGTAGGGTAATACTCATCACTCCAATTCTCAAAACCCTTTTCAAGTTTGCCCATTATTGAGTTTCCGTTTTTATAACCACCTCTTTTTCTCATTTTACCCTTTCTCATAATAGGATGGTAATTAACTTTACTTTTTGCAAACACAATAATATCTTCATCTAATTGTATTGGCATATATTTAGCATTTATAGCACTACCACTTTGTTTTTTGTTCCATACCCATTTATGCTTAAACATTTTGTAATTGCTGCTAATTAAAGCACTACTAAAAGGCTCTTTCCCAAATAAAACTATTGCACCATTATCTTTAATTACACGTTTATATTCCTCCCACATTTTATGTAAATCAATTATACTATCCCATTTACATTGCGTTGTGCCATAAGGTAAGTCGCAAAAAATCATATCAATACTTTTGTCTTCAATAAGTTTCGGCATTAACTCTAAGCAATCTCCCAAATATATTTCGTTTCTTTTCATATTTCGCTTTTAATGATTTGAACAGGTGATAACACGGTATATGCTCTTTGTCTTAGTTCAGTTATTCGTTTTAATATTTGTGATTTTTTAAACATTTTCTTAATCTTTTAATTGATTTCAAAGCTTTGTTTTTATCTTTAAATATGTGTTCTGATTTCATACCAAAATTACCCCTAGCACCTACCTGTATATAATCTTTTTAGAACTTCCACCTATTTTAAAAAGTTTTTTCAATAGCCAATAATTTAAACTACACACAGCACCATATAAACGTAATAAAACGCTTCCTATTGGTTTGTAATTTAACTCCTTAACAATTTTTATATAATTTTTATTTTCTTCCATAATTACTATGATTTAATATTTTCATTTGTACCACGTTGGGCGTAAGTGATATATTATATCACTTAATTTATATTTTGTTTATTTAATATTGTTATTATATTATCATCAAGAACAATATATTCTTTCACTGTTTTATCATCTAGGTAATCTATATTAGTTAAATATATACAATCAATGTCTTCAACATTTTCTATATTTTGAGCATCAAAAAAACCATCTAAATAATTTGAAATGCCTGCTAAACTCTCACTAAATAATTCTTGAAATTCTGTGGTTAAATACCAATGTTCATCTGTTTCTAAATCAAATAAAAATAAACATTTTGGTTTAATATTAACTTTATAGATAACGCCATAGTTACCAAAATTAGATAACCCAGTTATAGAACTTAAAAAATAAGAACCATCTAAAACAGTTCCAAAATTACCAATATCTTTAGAACTGTCGAATATATCAAAATTGTTTTCAGATGTGTGATAACCAACAATATTAGTTATCACATTCTCATTGATAAACTGACTAAATCCCTTAATCTTATCTATTTGATTTCTCATTTATTTTCTCATTTCTTTGCTGATAATAGTTTATATATAAATATTGAGTTTTATAAAAACGTTCCGAATTAACTTTATCATTTAGTAAATAAAAAGGTGTTGTTATTTATTATAGAACATTCCTTTCAATGATTATATCCTCATCAGAAACAACTACGATAAAGTCTTTTCTTTTTACAATTAAAGGTGGTTGCTTTTCTAAATGTCTTAAGATAAGCAATGAACCTCTTTTAAGTTGTAGTTGTCTAGTCTTAATTTGTTGCAATTTAATTTCGACATCTAGTAAATCTTTATCAATTGCCTCTTTTTCTATAGCAATTTCCACAAGCATATCAGCACCTACCACATTTTCGTGTTGTATTTGGCTAACTATACCAGACCAACTTAAATCATCTATCATATTACTTATTTATTTAGTGTTATGTTTAAATTATTTACACCAAGCATTATAATAACAAAATCATATAAATTCAATTAAAAATCATACTTATCTGTTCTGCTTTTAAGAAACCTTGTTATTTTCTTTGAACAAAATATTCTTTCAAACCAATTTAATTCCATAATAAACTTTTCAGATTCTATGTATCTTTCAGTTAGTTTTTCTATTTTGTCCAAAGAATATTCTGCTATCTTTTTAGTATTTTCCATATTGTTATTTTTAATTATATTTATCTACATTTAACCGTATATAGCTAATTCTTAATTGTTTATTTGCTTCAATGAGCATCATACACAATTCTTTTTTAGAACTTTTCATATACATATCTAATTTCTCATCTGTTGTCATTTCTATTTCTTGTAACATATCTATTAATTTAATTAATTATTTTTATTTGAGCATTATAATGACTTGATAATATATAGAACTACTTATTTTTGTGATCCTCACAAAAATCCCCATATAATTCAGTAGGTATCTTATCACAGACACCACATTTATAAATAAAGTGTTTATTACCAAATATTTTTGCTAATAATCTTGTTAGTGGGTTATGAAACAATACGTGTTCTGATTTGTTATAATATTCTGTTTTCATAATTAAAAGTTTTAGTCTAATTCGCCATAATATTTAAATCCTATTATCAAGTCTGCAATATCTTTACCTATAGTTCCCGTAACATTATGAAACCATATTCCACTGCTTGTGGTCTGAATTACGATGTTGGATATTTCACCACTAATTTTCAATCTTGAATAACCACCCAAAGACATTATTTTTGATTTTTCTTTAGCTACTCTTATAACTTCACTTGTTATTAATTTCATTTTTAGTTATTTTAATTCAGCTTAGTTGCTTTTGATACACCAAAGATAATGAATATAATTTAAATACCAATGAAGTTTTGTAATTAATATTTCGTTTTAGAATTTTAAGAGAAAGAATACATATACATTTAAGAACTATACTAGTTACTTTGGGTATATAATCATTTCAATATCAGAATTAATTTTTTTGTTTATTTTAACAGCTTCATCTTCTGTGATATTTAAAAACTCTACTTTATCGATATCACCAACTCTACCAAAATCTGTTTTGTTTCCAACCTCCGCAATTCTATATCCAATTTTATTAGGAACATATATACCATCAACATGACCCCAATGTTTTTGTATTGAAACTATTTCAAATATCATTCCCATACTCACCAATAAGCCTTGTTTTTTTAATTTTTTATCTTTTTTTAATCTAACGTATCTACCAATATCTTTCTCTAACTCTTCGTCTTCGGTTTCTAATGGTATTGTTTTTATAACATTTTTAGCAGTTTGATATTTATCAATATGTTTTTTTATTTCTTTTTTAACATCAATTGATTTATCGCTATATGATTTTAAAAGAGTTTTTTCATGATTAGATAATGAATCTATACCATTGTCGGTTATTTTATCTAAAATATTATTTAGTTGATAATCTTTTAGTCCTTCATTAAAGAACTGTTCAAAGTTCTTCACCTTATTTATATATTCTCTCATTTCTATGCTTATGATTTCATTTATATATAAATATTAAAAAATCAATAACACAATCTTCTTTTTATCCCAAGATTTTTATTTAGTTCTCTTATTAAAGTTCCTACATTAACCTCATCCACATATAACAATATGTATTGTATTAATAACTACTTTGGCTTTCATCAGAATAGTACTTACTATCCTTTAAATAATCTATGGCTTGTTGTATCTCTTCGTGTTTACTAGAATCACTCCATTTGTACAATTTATCCAACGTCACAAGAGCATTAAATAATGCATTACTTTTTGTTTCATCCTCTAAGGAACTTCCATTATGACAAACCAAATCGAAGTGTGTAAATACATCAATGTGTTCTTCCCATATTTCTATTGCTAGTTTCATAATTTTCATTTAATTAAGTTAACTGCTAAGTTATAACACACTTGGATAAGTGCCTATCTGTACAGACCATTTTCTCTTTAGCATTCCATCATTGGTTTTTTTCACACCTTCCAAAGTCCCATAATCTCTTATATTACTTTTTAACGGGGTTTCTAACCAAGGCATGCCTATATTTATTTGTAATATCCATAATTGTATTTCTTTAAAATTAGAACCTCTTGTACTCCAATAATAAGAGAACCAATCCTTGCGTACTTTTATATCAATATACAGCACCCAAGGCATTATATTAGTAACACTATATAAATACAATGCTCTAGCATATCTATCACCTCGTAATCTGTTTAAGTGAGATTCTGTATTTTTACACATAATACCTATTTTTTACCTTGTAGCTTTTCTACTTGAAACTCTAGAAAAGCACAATAAGTTTGTAGATATTCCTCTGAACCCACTCCTTTAATAGTTGGGGTTTGTTCTTCAAATTGTTCTTGTAATTTAGTTTTTTTAGTTTCCATAATTTATTAATATTTTGTTTAATACTACTTTAATGCATTCTCACAATCACTTTGCCATTTCTTGTTACCATATAGAAAAATAGGTTTTAGGTCAGTATCTGTTTTTATAAAGGATAGTTCAATGCTATCATCATCAATATGCCACTTGAATCCTTTGTTATTTAAGTGTTCACTTTTATTTTCAAAGTTTGTAAATATTATATGCTCTCTTTTTATACCAACTCTATCAGCAACTAAAAATAAGTCATCATTCCAATCTTTTCTAGGTGCATTACTTGGAGAATATCTACTTGTGCATATCCAGACCTAAACATTTCTACTGATTAAATCCGTTGCATATTTTTCAACATCACTTCTACTAAGTGTTGAGTCATAATCAAAACTTACCTTTATCATATTTTTATAATTTATAATAAGTGCTAGTGTTATTACTCATCATCTATTAAGTCTTTATACTTGTTGTATTCAGCTTCTGTTATTTCTTGGGAAAATAGAATACATCTATTCTGACAATCACCACCTAATTCTTTGTGATACATAGCATATTCAAATGGTGTTTTATCGGTTAAATCTCTACCATAATAAGGAGTAGAGTTTTTTATATTAATTCGGTAGTTAATAAAATAGTATTTTTTCATTTTTATAAATTTCGTCTACTTACGCTTATGCTTCATAGCATCTTCATAAAGCCTAGTCATTAATCCTCTGAAAGTTTTGTAATAGCTAAACCCTGTTTTTGCATTTTCTTTTCTTACACAAAAAACAAAGTTCATTTTAGACAACTGCTCGTATGTGTGGATATTATCTTCTACACCACCTTCATATTGAAAATATATTGTATCTATGAACATTTTACCAGTGTGTGTTGGCGTGACTTTAAACATTGCTTCAGTTAAATTTAAATTCTTTTTGTCACTAGAAAATATTGTAGTATTCATAGTTTAGGAGTTTATCATTATATTACGCTACAAATATACACTAAATTAATCTAAATCCTCACCCATTCTACAAAGAATATCTTTTAAATCCCACAAAACTAGAATTTGTTTGTTCCATAGACTAAAAGTTTTATCATACATATCCATTTTATTTAATTTTTTATATAAATCTAGATTTTCTGCTAATTTGGTTTTATAGGAGGTTTCTTTTTTAATGAGATCGTGTATAAAAGTTTTACCAAAGCTATATATCTCACACTCATTTCTTAATTCTAGGTTTTCAAGTGTCTTATCTATTAAGGCACTCAATAGCTCATTAGCATCTAAATCACTATATAGTTCTTCTAAATATTCTTTGTTTGTTTCCATATTATTCGATGTTTGGTATATGTTTTTTAAAATATTTATGATGTGAAATTGTTTAATCCTTAGCATAGCTATACATTTTAATTCATCAAACCAATTTATATTAGATAATAATTTAATAACATCTTCTCTATATTCCTTGTCTATTTTTATTTTGTACTCACCACTATATGATTCGCCTTCTTTAAGAATTTTACCAGCACTACCATTCCCCCAATAACACATCCTCAAATCAAAGTCTAAAAAATCGATATATCCTTTGCTATCTTCTCTCATAATTTTTACACTTTTTAGCTTGTTTTTAGGTCTTTTATTTAGACCAGATTTTGGTCTTTTATAAATATTAAAACAACAGTTTAAGCTTCTATCGCTATACTTGACTTTACCTAAATCTTCACTATGTATTAGGTCAAATTCATATAAGCTATTCGTATTCCATAGTTGGCTAATGGGCAAAATAAAGGCTATATAGTCTCCTAATTCAATACTTTTTTTAAAGAACTTTTGTGCTAAGTTCATTCTGCTACCAAAGGGGGGATTTCCTATTATTAATCTACCACACAGATAATCACATTCTAATTCTAAATAGTCTTGCTTCTTAATACTTTCATGTTCTGGTTCAATATCATAAGACCTACAAGTAGAAGGTATTTGCAAACTAAAAGCACCCTCTCCAGCACTTGGTTCTATAACCTCGCTTATATTTTTGACACTAATTATGTCATACACTTTATCTATGCAGTACTTTGCAGTCTCTATTGGTGTGTAATATTTATCTAAATCTATCTTATTGCTCATATTTTTATTTCAGTTTTATTTATTTTTACAAATATCAATAATAAGTCGGAATAACTTTTTCGATAAAGGCTACTTCCTCTTCGGTTAAATTGAATTCTTTAATTAATTTTTCATCAGTCCATTCTTGTGAAAAATCTAACCAAGGTACTAAGGTCAATTCACCACAGTCTATATCACTTTTGTTTTTAAATATAGATAAACAAAACATAAATATTTTGGTTTTAAAATATTTAAGACAATTATTAGCTTCTAACTCCGTAGGGAAGTTTAAGAACATGTGTTTATTCACATCTTTTTCGACAATTAGTCCTTTCTCAATTATTGTATAGAAATCATTTTTAAGCATATTCGTCCCTTGTCCTATATTAACATGTCCTCTTATTCTACCTAGATTTATAACATAATCTGGATTATTACTCACATATGAGTCTCGCTTTGATATACTTATTTTTTTTGAATTTCTAGGTTTGTTTGTATTAAATCTCATATTACCCCACACATTACAATTATGACTTATTGTAATTATCTTCTCTTTAATAGAGATATATTCATCTGTATTATATTTATTTATATCATTAATATCTAATATTTTTGTATGTATGTCATTAATCTCATCTTCTAGTTCTATTGTGTTAGTGAGCGTTTGCTTGTCTATGTATGTGATAACACAAGGAACAAATAATGATATTCCAAAGATCCCATTCCCATTGAAAAGTTTAATATATTTAAAATGTCCATTAATTAGTTCCTTAATTAAAGTAAACCTTTTCATAGATGACTTCTCATCAATTACCCATGTAGAAGGATGTACATATAACAATTGATTGGATATTTGATATGATTTAGTTAAGAATTTCAAGTCCATACCACCATTATATGGTGGGTTCCCAACAATAATATCAAACTTATCCACATCCCAAACATCCCTCATATGATTATCAAAGGATTCGTCAAGAAAACTACCAGTATAAATATTAAGAACATATTCGTCATAAGGATCAAATCCACATAAATACAAAAACATGTTTTTTGGTTGAAGTTCAGCAACATAAATCATGTTCTCCATAATATGTTTATATCTTTTTTCTTCATCTTTCTCCCAATCACTAAGTCCATCCATTAAACGTTCAACAACTACACACGGAAATATACCGACTCCATTACAATTATCCAACCATTTCAATTCAGGATTAGACCACACTTCTTTAGGGAGTTTATCAAGCATATCCTCTACTAAAGATATAGGTGTCATTACCTCTCCAAACTTTTTCTTTTCAACATCTCCCACTTCTACATATCTACGTAGCATCTTAACCACAGTTTTTATATGTTGTGATTTAGATACAGTGTTGTTATCAACTATTTTACGAAGCTTAACATAAAGATCCCTATCCTTGTCTAATATAGATAGAATAGCCATCCTCTTTTGTCTATCAGTTAAGCCTTCAAGGGTGGCTTTAATTGATATATCAAGACCCGATACCTCATCAATCATCATCTGGTCGATTAACTCTTCGTAGTGGTTGTTATTTTTCATGGTTTTGTTATTTATTTCTACAAATATAGTTAATATTTGGTTATAAAAAAATATTAATAAGAATACCTATACATAGTGTCAATTATAAAAGTTCACACATACTTTTAATATTATTTTGCGAGTAGTCAAATACTTCTTTATCTAATTCACTTCCTAAATACTTTTTATTTTGTATAATACAAGTTTTTGCAAAATTCCCTGTACCACTAAAAGGCTCAACCACTAATCCATTTTCTGGGCAGTAACACCTTATTAAAATATCATAAAGCTTCTGTGGTTTACTTGGTATTTTACCAGTATGGGGTTTATTAAAGTGTAAATGGTCTCGTAACCAAATACCATCTTCGTTTTTTTCAAATTGCTTACCATCTTCTTCATATCCTTCAAATACTTTCTTATTTCTTTTAAAAGACTTTGTACTCTCATTATAATCTTCACCAGTGCGTTCATTGAAGAAACTTTTTCTACTATCAATAACACAATGATATATTTTTTGATGAGAGACTAATGGCATCCTTTTAGAAACCCAAGCACCACCATTTGTGAATGTCCAAACTATTTCACGCCTGAAAATATGATTTATCTCATTCCTTAGATCAAAATCAAAAGGTTGTTTTGTGAAGCATAAGATATTCCCTGTTTGTTTCAATACTCTTACTGCTTCTCTTATTAAGCCCTGTTTGTTAAAATTATTCCAATCTTTGTAGTTTGGATCAAGTATTAACAAATCGACACTCTCGTCTTTTAAACTAGATAGTAAATCAAAGCCATCAATGTTATATATGTTGTTATGTTTCATTTTTTTAAATTATATTTATAATAATCGGAGCGTGAATAAACGTTCAGTACTTTGTTTAGTACCACCTATTAACTCATTTCTACTGGGTGTGTTTTTAACTTTTTTTCCCTAGTATTTTATTTATTTTCATAGACCTTGTAAAGACTTTGTATTTTTTATCAGTATATTCTATACCATCTAAATACCAATTCTTCCTACCGTTGCTCCACTCAACTGCTGGTCCATCTTCTCTATGTAATTTACCATTTATATACCAAGCATTATATCT
>Ga0306869_1000097_pt1 | contig 52126 bp, 64 predicted proteins | sample AntRauTorckE6833_FD_190421 | JGI IMG/M metagenome (GOLD analysis project Ga0306869, IMG submission 190421) | Saline lake microbial communities from Rauer Islands, Antarctica - Metagenome Torckler E6 #833 (v2) (version 2) | ecosystem: Environmental > Aquatic > Non-marine Saline and Alkaline >... | reverse complement strand
TGCCGGATCCTTTTTTTTAACTAATTATGTTCCCCGATAGCTCAGTTGGTAGAGCAGGTGACTGTTAATCATCTTGTCGTAGGTTCAAGTCCTACTCGGGGAGCCATTTTTATGTCTACTTATTTTTTAATGATAAAAGTGATAATTTTTGTAATTATTATTATATTTTTATCTTTAATATTATCAGATGGTATAATTACTTCAGAAATTATTGATGATCAATATAACAATTATAAAGCGATATCTAAAAATTTAAATTTTTAGATATTTTTTGTTTTTTATAGGGTTAGTATTTAAAAATATAGAATAAAATAATTATATAATCCTTATGATAACAACTGTTCTAGGTGTTTTTACATTAAAGATATTATATTTATATTATAAATAATTATTAGCTGTCATTTATTATGACGGCTTTTTTATTTATCTAAACCCTTGAATTATTTTGTATATATAGTATTATATAAGTAGAAGGTCAAAAAAAGTCAAAGTAAAGAGGGGATTCATATGTCTAGTCTATCTGATAAAATAGAAAATTATTTACGAGAATTAATAAAAGGATATGAAGGTGAAGTAGAAATCAAGAGAAACAGACTGGCTGATGATTTTAACTGTTCTCCTTCACAAATCAACTATGTATTAGATACTAGATTTACTTTAGAACGAGGTTATATTATCGAAAGTAGAAGGGGTGGCGGTGGATTTGTAAGAATTATTAAAGTAAAACTTAATTCTAAAAATGAAGCTATAAAAAATATAATCAAACAACTAGAAGCTCCGCTACAACCAAAAGAAGCAAAAGGTATTGTCAAAAGATTATTTGATAATAAATTAATCAGTCAAAGAGATAGAATTATATTAGAAGCGGCAATCAGTAAAAAATCAATTGGATTTAACGATGAAGAAAAAAATAGTATAAGAACTCAAGTATTAAAGAATACCCTAAAAGCTATATTCAAAATTTAGGTTTGTAAAGAAGGGGGGATTTTTATGCTCTGTAGTAACTGTAATAAAAGAGGAGCCTCAATTCATATAACAAAATTTGTTGATGGTAAAAAATCTGAAATATTTTTGTGTGATCAATGTGCAAAAGAAGCCCAACATGTGGACGATGATGACATTTTTTCTTTTCAAAATCTAGTTGCAGGTATTTTAAATCCTAATACAGATGAATTACATGATGAAAATAAAAATATATTAAAATGTGATAACTGTGGATTAACTTATGATGAATTTAGTAATAAAGGACTAGTAGGTTGTGAAAAGTGTTATGAAACTTTTGATGAAAAGCTAAGTCCATTAATAAAAAGAATTCATGGAAGCAGTAGACATATTGGTAAAATACCAAATGATAAAGATAAGTATATTCAATTAAGGCGAGATATCAAGGAACTAAAAAAAGAAATGGAAAAGGTAATTGAAAAAGAAAACTTTGAAAGGGCCGCAGAACTAAGAGATGAAATATATGCTTTGGAGAAGAAAATAGGGAGTGAGTAATCATGTTCAATGATAAAAAGGTATCATTGAGTAATTGGATAAAACAAAAAGGAAATGAAGATGATATAATATTAAGTAGTAGAATTAGATTAGCACGAAATATAAAAATGTTGCCTTTCCCTGGCGAATCTTCAAAAGAACAACTAAATAAAGTTGTTCGTATTATAAAAAATATTTTATTAGATAAAGAATTTGATATAGAAGGTGAAAAATATAAGTTTAATTATATAGAGATTAAAAACATTTCGCCTGTTGAAAAAATGATGTATGTTGAAAAAAATATAAGTAGTCCAAATTTTGTCAAAAATGGATATGGTAAAATATTATTTTTTGATATTGAAGAAAAGATTAGTATTATGGTAAATGAAGAAGATCATTTAAGAATTCAAGTATTACTACCTGGTCTTCAAATAAAAAAAGGTTGGGATATTGCCAACCAAATTGATGATATTATTGAAAAGGAAACTGAATATGCATTTTCTGAAAACTGGGGATATTTATCTGCTTGTCCTACTAATATAGGTACAGGACTTAGGTCATCTGTTATGGTACATATTCCTGGCTTAAAATTAAGTAATAATATTAATAAATTATTTGATGTTGTAGGTAAGTTAGGTCTTACTGTTCGTGGAATTTATGGCGAAGGTAGTGAATCAGCTGGTAATATATATCAGATCTCAAATCAAGTTACATTAGGAAATGCTGAAGTAGATATAATAGATAATTTAGAAAGTGTAACTAGACAGGTTATAACACAAGAAAAAAATGCACGAAATAGATTGCTAAAAGAACAAGAAACATTTATTAAAGATAAGATTATGCGTTCATTTGGAAAATTAAAATTTGCATACAGTATATCAACAAGTGAAGCAATGGAACTTTTGTCTTATGTGAAATTAGGTGTTGAATTAGGATTATTAAAAGAAATTGATTCATTATTATTAAAAAAACTACTGATAATTATAAGGCCAGCTCACCTGCAAAGTTTATTTGGTGAGAACATTAATTCATCAAAAAGAGATATAAAAAGAGCTGAATTAATACAGGCTGAACTAAATGGTAAAGGAGGAAAAATATAATGTTTGGAAAATTTACAGAAAGAGCAAGAAGAGTAATTGCAATGGCAGAGACTGAAGCAAAAAAATTGAATCACAATTATGTAGGGACAGAACATATTCTGTTAGGACTTGTAAAAGAGGAAAAAGGAATTGCAGGTAAAGTTTTGTCTGACAAGGCAAATTTAAAAGAAGACCAGATTATAAATATTATTAAAGATATAATAGGACAGGGTAAAAATAAAGTGGAGGGAACAGTTGGCTTAACTCCACGTAGTAAGAAAGTATTAAACTTATCTATGGAACAAGCACGAAAGTTAAATCATAACTATATTGGAACTGAACACATTCTTTTAGGTTTAATTACAGAAGGTGAAGGTGTCGCAGTAAGAATATTAAAAGAAGTTGGAGTAAATTTAGATGAAGTTAAAAAAGAAATTATGGAAATATTAAAAGAAAGTAACCAGGGTTCTAAAAAACAACAAGAAAGTGATACACCCGAGTTAGATAAATACAGTAGAGACTTAACTGAGATGGCTAAGGAAGACAAGCTCGACCCTGTTATAGGGAGAGAAAAGGAAATTGAACGAGTAATCCAGGTTTTAAGTCGTAGAACTAAAAACAATCCTGTATTAATTGGGGAACCTGGTGTAGGTAAAACTGCTATTGTTGAAGGATTAGCAAAAAGTATTGTAGATGAAACTGTACCAGAAATATTACTAGATAAAAGAGTAGTATCTTTAGATTTAAGCTCACTTGTAGCAGGTTCAAAGTATAGAGGTGAGTTCGAGCAACGCTTAAAGGCATTAATGTCTGAAATAGTTGAAAATGGTGAGATAATCTTATTTATTGATGAAATGCATACTTTAGTTGGTGCTGGTGCTGCCGAAGGAGCAATTGATGCTGCAAATATCCTAAAACCTGCTTTAGCGAGGGGAGAACTTCAGGCAATTGGAGCAACAACACTAGATGAGTACAGGAAATATATTGAAAAAGATGCAGCATTGGAGAGAAGATTTCAATCAATAATGGTTGGTGAAAATTCGGAAGAACAGTCTGTTAAAATATTAGAAGGATTAAGAGATGCTTATGAAGCACACCATAAAGTAAAAATATCTGATGAGGCTATAAAAGCAGCAGTTAAATTATCTCATAGATATATAGCTGATAGATTTTTACCTGATAAAGCGATTGATTTGATGGATGAAGCAGCTTCTAGAGTTCGATTGAGAAATAGTACTCGACCACAAGAACTAAGAAATATTAACGAAAGAATAGATGAACTTGAAAAAGAAAAAGAAGCAGCAGTTAAAAATCAAGAATTTGAAAAAGCTGCTAAACTTAGAGATGAAGAAAATAAAATAAAAAAAGAACTAAAAAAAACAAAAGAAAAGTGGAAACAAAAAAGAGGGATTAATGACATAGTAGTAAAAGAAGAAGATATTGCCCAAATTGTATCAAGCTGGACAGGAATACCAGTAACTAAATTAGAGGAAACGGAAACAAAGAAATTATTAAAATTAGAAGAACACTTACACAAAAGAGTTGTAGGACAAGATGAAGCAATTAAAGCTGTATCTCAGGCTGTAAGAAGAGCTAGAGCAGGGCTTAAAGATCCCAAACGTCCGATTGGTTCTTTTATTTTCTTAGGACCTACCGGGGTTGGTAAAACTGAACTTGCCCGTACACTAGCTGAAGCAATGTTTGATGATGAAGATGCTATGATTAGAATTGATATGTCCGAATATATGGAAAAACATTCAGTTTCTAGGTTAGTAGGTTCACCTCCGGGATATGTTGGTCATGAAGAAGGGGGACAACTAACTGAACCAGTTAGAAGAAGACCTTATTCTGTCATATTATTTGATGAAATTGAAAAAGCTCATCCAGAAGTATTTAACATCTTATTACAAATTTTAGATGATGGAGCTTTAACAGATTCACACGGTAGGAAAGTTGACTTTAAAAACACTGTTGTAATTATGACTTCAAATGTTGGAGCAAGTTATATTAAAAAACAATCTAAACTAGGTTTTACAGCTGAAAAGGATGAATCACAAGAATATGAAAACATGAAAGATAATGTAATTACAAGGCTCAGAGATACATTTAGACCAGAGTTTTTAAATAGAATAGATGAAACAATAGTATTTCATTCACTTAATAAAGGACATATTACAGAAATTATTGAAATAATGATTAGAGAACTAAAAGATAGATTAAAAAATAAAGAAATTGATATTGAAATAACTGATAAAGCAAAGATGAAATTGATCGATGAAGGATATGACGAAGAGTTTGGGGCAAGACCTTTAAGGAGAGCTATTCAAAGATTAGTTGAAAACAAACTATCTGAGCATATATTAAGTGGTGAAATTAATGAAGGAGATAAAGTTAAAGTAGATAAAAAACAAGACAAATTAGTTTTTAATAAAGAAGAATAGACTTGAAATGAGCCCAGCAACTCCGCTGGGTTCTTATCTTGTAATAATTGCTTAAAAATGGTATAATTACATTACTTGTACAAACTCAAATTTTATTAAACTGGAGAATTATAATGTCAAAAAATAAAAAAAGATTCGTCTGTCAAAATTGTGGATATAAAACTGAAAATTGGATGGGGAAATGTTCTAATTGTGGAGAATGGAATACCATCAAAGAGGTAGTTCTTGATGAAAACACAGATAATGATGATTTAGAAATAGATAATTTTAAAGTACCTAAAATTGAATCTCTTGAAGATATTACAGGATCCCAAAAAAATCGTATTCCAACATCTTTATCAGAGTTTGATAGAGTATTGGGTGGCGGTATTGTTGAAGGATCCTTGATTTTAATTGGAGGTTCACCAGGAATTGGTAAATCCACCTTGATTTTGCAGGTGGCTTTCCTTTTGGCTAACCAGGATAAAAAGGTTTTATATATAACCGGTGAAGAATCAGTAAATCAGGTGAAAATGAGGGCCGAAAGATTAGATGCAGTACATAAAAATATTTTTATTTTATCAGAGATTGATTATAAAAAGATTAAATCAGTTATTAATAAAAATGACTATGATTTAGTTATTATTGATTCAATTCAAACTGTAAAACATCCTGGTATAGATTCATCAGCTGGAAGTGTTAATCAAATTAAGGAAGTATCTTCTAATTTATTTAGAACTGCTAAAGAAACCAATTTACCTATTATTATAATAGGTCATATTACAAAAGAGGGAAATCTTGCAGGACCAAAAGTTTTAGAACATATTGTAGATACGGTTATTCAGATGGAAGGGGATCAAAATTACTCTTATAGAATTGTTAGAGGATTAAAAAACAGATTTGGTTCAACAGATGAAATGGGAATTTTTAAAATGAAAAAAATGGGCTTGCAGGAAGTTAAAAACCCATCACAAATTTTCATTAATGAACGTCCAGAAAATGCCAGTGGATCAATAATTGTTCCAATAATGGATGGAAATAGAGTTATTTTAATAGAAATTCAAGCTCTTGTTACTGATACTGCTTATTCAACTCCACAGAGATTAACAACTGGAATAAATAAAAAAAGGTTATCAATTCTTTTAGCTGTACTAGAAAAAAAACTTGGATTTAATTTTAAATCTAGTGATGTTCATGTCAACATTACCGGTGGACTATATGCAAGTGAACCTGCTATAGATTTAGGTATTGTTTTTTCAGTTATTTCAAGTTTTAATGATTTTCCTGTTGATTCCAGAACTGCCGTATTGGGTGAGGTTGGTTTAACAGGTGAAATAAGGGCAATTAACATGTTTGATAAAAGAATAAAAGAATTAAAAAAATTAGGATTTAAAAACATTGTTGTACCTTCAGGTAATGTTAAAGATAAAGGATTTGATCCTAACTTAAATTTACTAAAATTAAAAAATTTAAAAGAAGCTTTAGATTTATTTTTTAACTATTAGTACTATAGTTAAACCAAATTACATAAATAAGGAGGCTGTCCTGTGAAAGAGCATGAAGAATGGTTAAATGAGGTATTAGAATTAATAGCTCCTGGTACACAGTTTAGAGAAGGACTTGAAAACATATTAAGAGCCAAGACCGGTGGATTAATAATACTAACAGAAAATAATGATGTTATAAGAGATCTAGTGGATGGTGGATTTAAAATTGATGCAAAGTTGACTTCAACCAGTCTTTATGAACTTGCTAAAATGGATGGAGCAATTGTGTTAGATAAAGCTGGAGAAAATATTTTGTTTGCTAACGCATTATTAATTCCCGATCCATCGTTAAGTTCAAGTGAAACCGGTGCAAGGCACAGAACAGCTGAAAGAGTGGCTAAACAAACATCTGATTTAGTAATTGCTATATCAGAACGCAGAGATATTATAACATTATATAAAAATGAGAGAAAACATGTGTTAGAAGATATTAGAGTGGTATTATCTAAAGCTAATCAAGCCGTTCAGACTTTAGAAAAATACAGAAAAGTATTTGATCAAACACTTATTAATTTAAGTGCCTTAGAATTTGAAAATTTAGTTACTATAGCAGATGTTGTAACAGTTATAAAAAGAGCAGAGATGGTCTTAAAAATTAAAAGTGAAATTGAAAGATACATTTTAGAACTAGGTAATGAGGGACGCTTAATTAAGATGCAGCTTGAAGAATTAGTAATGAATGTAGATGAAGAAAATAAACTTTTAATAAAAGACTATATTTCTGAAGAAAAACTAGAAGAAGGTGTTACAGCTGAAAATATAATTGAAGAGCTAAATGAACTAAACAAAGATGATATGCTTTCAACAAGGGAAATAAGGAATGCATTAGGGCATGGGGGTAATGTAAACTCACTTGATCTTTTAATAGATCCGAGGGGTTATAGAATTTTAAGAAAAATCCCGCGTTTGCCAATGCCCGTTATTGAAAATTTAGTTAATGAATTTGGTGACTTAAATGAAATTAATGTTGCTTCTTTAGATGAATTAGATGAAGTTGAAGGTGTTGGTGAAGTGCGAGCACAAGCCATAAAAGATGGCTTGAGAAGATTGAGAGATCAGGTTTTATTAGATAGACATATTTAAAAATGACAAGAAAAGGAAGGTTGATAAAATGTTTGATAAAGGAGATAGAGTAGTATATCCAAATCATGGAGCAGGAACTATTGTAGATGTTGAAATAAAAGAAATTCTTGGAGAAGAGAAAAAATATTATATTATGGAACTTCCAATAGGAGAAATGAGAGTTATGATTCCTGTTCATAAAGTGGAAGAGATTGGTATTAGAGATGTAATTGACGAAGAAGAAGCTGAAAATGTATTTCATCTTCTAAAAGGTGAAAAAAGTAAGATGAGTCAAAACTGGAATAGAAGATATAGAGCAAATCAGGAAAAACTAAAAACTGGAGATATTTATGAGGTTGTAGAAGTAGTTAGGAACCTAACAATTAGAGATATGGAAAAAGGCTTATCTACTGGTGAAAAGAAGATGTTAAGCAATGCAAGAAAAATTCTAATTAGTGAACTTGTATTAGCCAAAAACATGTCTGAAGAAGATGTAGTAGAAAAAATAGATAACATATTAGAAAACAATCCAAATGTAAATGATGATGAAGATTAAAGAGGGTGATTAAGGAAGAAAAGTTAAATAATGTTTTAAAAGGAGGTGATATCTAATGCTGAAAAAAATCATTAAAATTATACTCGGGATAATTGGAGCTGTTATAGGATACAATAGTGTTGTTATGTTAGGGATTTCAGAGGAAATAGAATTTACTGCAGGAAATATTGGAACTTTTTTAATAAGCAAGCAATTTATTGGAATTATATTAGGTGCTATTATAGGTTATTTTTTAATATCTTTTTTACTAGAAAAGCTGTTGAATCTTATTTTGAATTTCGATTATAAATTAAAGGAAATTTCCTGGAAAAAAATTATTATATCCTTTTTGGGTATTATACTTGGACTCATAATTGGTTCTTTAATAAATCTTGCTTTTTCTATTTCATCTATTCCAGGTTTAGGATTGCCTTTACAAATTCTAATCAATGTGATTTTTATATATTTAGGTTTAACCCTGGCAATTTATAAATCTGATGATATTTTCAATTTACTATTTGAAAACAAGACCTTTCTTTCTAACAGTAAAAACAATAATATTACAAAAAAGATTTTAGATACCAGTGTCATAATTGATGGAAGAATTTATGATATATGTAAAACTGGTTTTGTAGAAGGTGAACTTATTATACCTGAATTTGTGTTAGAAGAACTACGACATATAGCTGATTCCTCAGATGGTCTTAAGAGAAATAGAGGGAGAAGAGGACTTGATATATTAAAAAAGATGCAAAAAGATAGTAGAATAGGTGTTTCTATAGTATCCCAAAACTATGAGGAGATTCCTGAGGTTGATAGTAAATTAGTTAAAATGGCACAGGAATATACTGCTAAAATAGTAACAAATGATTTTAACTTAAATAAGGTTTCTGAATTACAGGGAGTATTTGTGTTAAATATTAATGAACTTGCAAATGCAGTAAAACCTGTTGTTTTACCTGGTGAAGAGATGGATGTTAAAGTGATTAAAGAAGGGAAGGAAGATAGACAGGGAATTGGCTATCTTGATGATGGAACAATGATTGTGGTAGATAATGGTATTGAATATATGGATGAAGATATAGCTGTAATGGTGACAAGTATATTACAGACTGCTGCGGGTAGAATGATCTTTGCAAAACCAAAAGCAGAAAACAATTATTAAACAACTATTTTTTTGTAAGGAGATATAATATGTATAATACAGTTGTTATTCCTGCTGCTGGAATGGGTAGTAGGATGAATATGAGAGAAAATAAATTATTTATTAAATTAGATGGTAAACCAGTCTTATACCATACATTAAAGACATTTATAGAAAATTCTTTTATTGAAGAAATCATAATAGTTATGCAGGAAAATGAGATTAAATACTGCCAAAAAAACATAGTAAATTTGTTTGAAAGTAAAAAAAATATAAAAATAGTTGTTGGTGGAAAGACAAGAAAGGATTCAGTTTTTAATGGCATTAAAGCTGCTGATAAAAAAACAGACAACATCATTATTCATGATGGAGCTAGACCATTAATAACTAATGATATAATCAACAAAATTTTAGGAACACTAGAAAGTGAAGTAGCAGTGACAACTGGTGTAAATGTGAAAGACACAATAAAAATAAAAGATCATAATGATTATGTTGTTAAAACAGTCAATCGCAACAACTTAACTTCAATACAAACTCCACAGGGTTTTAAATATGAGCTAATAGAAAAAGCTCATCAGGAAAATACTTTTGATAAAACAATAACAGATGATGCTTATTTAATTGAACTAATGAATGAAAAAGTTAAAATTATAGAAGGATCATATGAAAATATTAAAGTAACTACACCTATTGATATTACTACTGCTGAAGAGATCCTAAAAAGTAGGAGAGTATAAGATGAGAGTAGGAATTGGTTTTGATGTGCATGCCTTTCAATCAAACTGTGATCTATATCTGGGTGGTATAAAAATCAATTACAAGATGGGATTAAAAGGCCATTCAGATGCTGATGTATTAATCCATGCTTTAATTGATGCTCTTTTAGGAGCAATGGGTAGGGGAGACATTGGAGAAATGTTTCCTGATACCAAATCTGAGTTTAAAAATATTAGAAGTACAAAATTGCTTGACACAGTTGTTAATATTATGTTAAATGATAATTACGAATTAATAAATGCAGATTTGATTTTATTAGCAGAAAAACCCAAGATTAAAAAATATAAAAATCAAATTGAAGAAAAATTAAGTCAGATCTTACTGATTGATCAATCACAGTTAAATTTAAAGGCGACCACAACTGAAGGATTAGGATTTATTGGTAACGTTGAAGGTATTGGTGCACAAGCAGTAGTATTATTAGAACAAGACAGATTATAATTTAGTATTCAGGAAGGTGGAAAATAGTTATGTTAATTAAAGATATAATGACAAAAAATCCGATTACAATAGATTTAGAGTCTACAGTAATGGAAGCAGAAAGAGTTTTATCATTAAATAAAATAGGAAGATTAATTGTCGTAAAAAACAAAGAAATTGTAGGGGTTTTAACTGATGGAGATCTAATGAATAACGATAAGATTAATGAAAATATTGATAAATATATGTCTGAGGATATTATAAGCATTAGAGAGTTAGATACTGTACAAAAAGCAGCAAAAATTCTATCAGATAATCAGATTGGCGGAATGCCTGTTTTAAATAAGAACGAGGAATTAGTTGGTATTATAACAGCTGATGATATTGTTTATGGTTACATGAAAGATGAAGAAGAACTAGAGGTTGAAAGAAAGAATATCAATCCTGAAAGTGCTGCAATATATTTAGCAATGACACGTAGTAGAGAATATGAAGAATATTGGTTAGAAAAAATAAAAGGTTATGGATATAAAGGTGCTATAACTCAAACCGGAGCAAATGCTGGAAAATTACCTGTTAAGCTTAGAGAAAGCACAACAGTTGCAGCAATTGCAAGAGGAGTAATATCAGAAAATTCAAGGGAAAAATCAGCTGTATCAAATGCAGTAAAAGATGCATATAGTCAACTAGCATTAATCAACCCTGGACTCGGTGGTGGATTTAAAATAGCTGTTGTCAGAGGACCTGAATATATTTCTGCGGCTATATTCGGTAAGTTTGGACATGCACTAGTAGATGGACCTGAACAACTAGCAATTGGTACAAGTGTAATATAATAGAATTTGAGAAATAAAATATAATAATCTTTATAATATTTTAAGGAGGAATTTATAGTGAGTGATATGAGACTAAGATTTCCCCCAAGTCCTACAGGGAAAATTCATATAGGTAATATGAGAACAGCCCTTTTTAACTGGATATGGGCCAAAAAAAATGATGGGGAACTCGTTTTGCGAATAGAAGATACTGATCAAAAAAGATCTACTAAAGAATTTGAAGATATAATAATAAAGGAATTAGACTGGTTAGGTTTAGATGTAGACGAGGGTGCTGGTGTTGGTGGCGAAAACGGTCCTTATCGTCAATCTGAACGTATCCATATATATAAAAAATATGCTGATAAACTCCTTAAAGAGGGTAAGGCATATAAATGTTATTGTAGTGAAGAAGAGTTAGATCAAATGAGAGAAAAGGCTATTAAGAGTGATAAAATGCCTAAATATAATGGGCACTGTAGAAGTTTGTCTCAAGAGGAAGAACAAAAATATATTGAAGAAGGAAGAGAACCTGTAATAAGGTTTAAGCTTCCTAAAGAAAATAAAGATATTGTTGTAAAAGATGACATTAGAGGAGATGTTACTTTTAATACATCTGTTTTAGATGACTTTATAATCTTTAAATCAGATGGAATGCCCACGTATAATTTTGCTGTTGTAATTGATGATGCTTTGATGAAAATAACGGAAGTAATTAGAGGCGAAGACCATTTATCTAACACCCCAAAACAAATCTTAATTTATGAAGCTTTAGATTTTGAGGTGCCAAGATTTGCACATCTGCCATTAATTTTAGATAGCAATAGAGCTAAATTAAAAAAGAGAAGTAAAGATGATGATGTATATATAGGGGAGTATAGAGAAAAGGGCTATCTTCCTGAAGCATTATTTAACTTTCTAACATTTTTAGGATGGGCACCACCAGAAGATAAAGAAATTTTAACCAAAGAAGAAACAATAGAGAACTTTGAACTTAAGGATATCAATAAAAGTGCTGCAGTATTTGATATAGATAAACTAAATTGGGTAAATGGAAAGTATATTAGAGAATCTGATTTAGATTATATTGTTGAGTTATCTATACCTTATTTAAAAGAAGCGGGTTTTGTTGATGATGAGTTTGTTGAAAAAAATCATGAATGGTTGAAAAAAGTAATCGAAATAGCTAGAACTGGTGTTGATTATTTGGCTCAAATTCCTGAAGAAGCTGAATTATTCTTTAAAGATTTAGAGTTTGAAAATAAAGAAGAGGCTATTGAAGAATTTAGAGAAGAAGGTGTTGAATTAGTATTTGAATCTCTTGAGAAAAAGTTAAAAGAACTGAAAGACTTCACACCTGAAAATATAAACAATATATTCTCTGAACTAATTAAAGAATTGCCTGTTGGTGGTAGAACAGTTTATCATCCTACAAGATTAGCGCTTACAGGTTTAAATTCCGGACCAGAAATGAAGAATGTAATCTATATATTAGGTATTGAAGAGACTATAAATAGACTTGATAACGCAATAGCTTTGGCTCAAGAAAAATAAATATATTAAATAAGACTTCTCCTTTTTAAGGAGAAGTTTTTATCAAGAAGGGAGTGTCCCAAATATTAAAGGTATATAATACTTTAAACCGAGAAAAAGAAAAATTTGAAACTGTAGATGAGGGTAAGGTAAGGATGTATGTCTGTGGCCTTACAGTACAAAATTATTCCCATCTGGGACATGTAAGAGGTGCAATAAACTATGATGTAATTAGGAGATATTTAGAATATAAAGGTTATGAGGTAACTTATATTTCTAATTTTACAGATGTTAATGAAAAAATTATTGCAAGAGCAGAGTTAGAAGATATGAAACCAGAAGCTTTAGCAGAAAAATACAGTAAAGCTTTTTTAGAAGACTTAAAAAATCTTAATATCATAAAGGCTGATGCATACTGCAAAGCAACTGAAAATATTGATACTATTCAAGAGATGGTAAAAACATTAATTGAAAAAGAGTATGCATATATTGCTGATGGTAATGTATATTTTAGTGTAGAAGAATTTGAAGATTATGGGAAACTATCAGGCAGAAAATTAGATGAAATGATAGCAGGAACAAGAAAAAAAGTTGAAAGTGACAAAAGAAATCCTTTAGATTTTGCTCTTTGGAAGAAAATTGATGATCCCGAAGTAAAAGCATGGGATAGTCCTTGGGGAAGAGGTTGGCCGGGCTGGCATATAGAATGTTCTGCTATGTCATTGAAAAAGCTAGGTAAATCCTTTGATATACATGGTGGTGGAACCGACTTAATCTTTCCTCATCATGAAAATGAGATTGCTCAATCAGAAGCATATAGTGGTGTAAAACCTTTTGTAAAGTACTGGCTTCATAATGGTACAGTTAATATGAGTGGAGACAAAATGTCAAAGTCACTTGGTAACTTTTACACTACAAAGGATCTTTTAGAAGAATATACTGCTGACCAGTTACGATATTTCATTATAACAAAACATTATCGTAGCCCTATTGAATATAACGAAGAAGAAATAGAAAGTACAAATAAAAGTTTAGAAAAGTTAGTTAATACTAAAAAGATAATGGAAAATATTTTAAGTACTGAAACTGAAAATAACAGTAATGAATTTAAAAGTAACCTAGTAAAAGAAGTAAAAGAATTAAAGAAAGACTTTTTATCTGCTATGGATGATGATTTTAATACAGCATTAGCAAGTGGTGTATTACACGAAATAGCAACTAAAATTAATAAAACAATTAATGATTCTGGCTTTATTCTTACAGGAGATGTGTACAAACAACTTAATAAAGTTAATGATATTTTTAATGAATTAATAAATATTTTAGGACTTAAATTAGATGGTTATAATAGTGGCATAAAATCTGAAAAATTTAATGAATTAGTCAATTATGTTCTAAAATTAAGAGAAGAAGCTAGAAGTAACAAAAATTGGGAATTGGCAGACAAGATACGTGATGATCTATTAGATATGGGAATTGAAGTGAATGATACCCCGCGTGGAACAGAGTGGGAGATAGTTGATTAAGGGGGCAAATCGATGGAGGTTAAACCTAAAGCTGAGTTAATTGATTATACAAAAGATCCAGAAAGAAATGTTGCTACAGCTGCTCGTTTATGCTATTCAAAAAAAGGCGCTGCAGAGTTAAATAAGGAAATGTCAAGTGAACAAGTAGAAAAATTAGTTAGAAAAGTTGTTGGTATGGGACACACCTCAACATTAGAACATACATATTTTTTCTTTCATGTTCAATGTAGTAGGGTGACATCTCATCAAATAGTAAGACAGAGAATTGGCACATCATATAGTCAAAGATCACAACGATATGTTACTGAAGATAACTTTGATTATATTACACCACCTAAAATAAAGAAAAATGAAAAGGCTTATGAAATTTTTAAAAAGAAGATGGAAGAGTTAGAAAATAGTTATCTTGAACTTATAGACTTAGGAATTCCAAAGGAAGATGCAAGATTTATTCTTCCTACAATAAAAACTAATATTGTAATATCATATAATGCGCGCTCTTTGCATCATTTTTTAAGATTAAGAACATGTAATAGAGCACAATGGGAAATTAGAATAATCGCAAGACAAATGTTAAAAGAAGTAAAAAAAGTAGCTCCGGTAATATTCGAAAACGCTGGCCCTCCTTGTGAAACTGATGGAGAATGTCCAGAAGGTGATTTATCTTGTGGAAAAATAGATAAAATAAAAGCAAAAAAAGAGGATAAAAATTAATGAGAAATGTTGAAGGAAGAAATCCCGTAATAGAATTATTAAATAATAATAGTGAAATTGAGATTATATATTTACAAAAGGGTTTAAGAAGTGATAAGATAAAACAAATTGAGAATTTAGCAAAAAGTAAGAATATTGAAATACAGTGGTTATCTAAATACAAACTCGATCAAAAAGCTGTTACTGAAAACCATCAAGGTGTTGTGGCTAAAACAGTAGATATAAAAACATATGATTTATATGAAGTAATAGATGAAATAAATACAACAAAAGATAATGCTTTGATATTAATCTTAGATCATATACAAGATCCTCATAACTTTGGAGCTATAATAAGAACAGCTTATGCCGCAGGTGTAGATGCAATAATTTATCCTAAAGATAGAGCCTGTGGAATTACTGCTACTGTTGATAAAGTGTCTGCAGGAGCAGCAGAATATATGAGATTAGTTGAAGTTGTAAATATAAATAGAGCAATTGAAGTATTAAAAGATAATAATTATTGGATAACAGGGGCAGATGTTGAAGGTGCTAAAAATCATTATGAACATAACTATGATGGTTATACTGCTATAGTTGTAGGACATGAAGGTAGTGGGTTAAGTCGTTTGACTAAAGAAAAATGCGACTTTTTAATTAATATTCCAATGGAAAATGAATTCAGTTCTTTAAATGTTTCCGTAGCAACAGGAGTAATATTATTTGAAGCTAAGAAACAGCGAGACATGTAAAATAATATAATCCTTGACTAAAAAAGTTTAAAACAGTATAATATTAATGTATTAAATAAGGAGGGATTCTGGTTGAGCACAAATGCCCAGGAAGTAGATTATCAGGATTACAGCCAGTTAGAAGATGATGAATTAATTAAGATAATTCATGATGGAGACTCCAGAGCAGAAGAAGTATTAATAAAAAGGTATAAGAACTTTGTTCTGGCTAAATCAAGATCGTATTTCCTTGTTGGTGCAGGCAGAGAGGATATAGTACAAGAAGGCATGATTGGTTTATATAAAGCTGTTAGAGATTATAGGATTGATCGTTTAGCTTCTTTTAGGTCTTTTGCAGAATTATGTATTACAAGACAAATTATTACTGCAATCAAGGCTGCAACTCGTCAAAAACATCAACCTTTAAACTCATATATATCTTTAAATAAACCAATATATGATGAAGAATCTGACCGTACACTTTTAGATATTTTAAAGGGAACTAAACTGAACAATCCAGAAGAATTATTTGTCAGTAAAGAGACATATGATTTAATCGAAAATCAAATTAGTGAGATGTTAAGTACTTTAGAGTTCGATGTATTACAAGAGTATCTTAATGGTAAATCTTATCAGGATATTGCAGATACTTTAGATAAACATGTAAAGTCAGTAGATAATGCTTTACAAAGAGTAAAAAGAAAATTAGAAGAATTTTTAGAAAAACATGACATTTAAATTTAAATATTAATTATAAAATAAATAATTTGTTTTCACTGAGCTACAATATTAACAAAGGAGAGATGAATATAATGGGTAAGCAAAAATTTGAAAGAACAAAACCGCATCTTAATATTGGTACGATAGGACACGTTGATCATGGTAAGACCACATTGACAGCAGCAATAACTTCTGTATTAGCAAACTATGGTGGTGCAGAGGTAAGAGACTTTGCATCAATTGATAATGCACCAGAAGAAAAAGAGAGAGGAATAACAATAGCGACATCTCACGTTGAGTATGAGACAGAAACAAGACACTATGCTCACGTAGACTGTCCAGGACATGCTGACTATGTTAAGAATATGATAACAGGTGCAGCACAGATGGATGGAGCTATTTTAGTTGTGTCAGCTGCAGATGGTCCAATGCCACAGACAAGAGAGCATATTTTATTAGCTCGTCAGGTAGGCGTGCCTTCAATAGTAGTATTTTTAAACAAAGCAGATATGGTAGATGATGAAGAGTTAATCGAATTAGTAGAGATGGAAGTAAGAGACTTACTTAACGAATACGATTTCCCAGGAGACGATGTACCAGTAATAGTAGGATCAGCATTAAAGGCATTAGAGAACGCAGATCCAGAAGGACCTTGGGGTAAAAAGATAGTAGAGTTAATGGAAGCAATAGATGCTTACATTCCAGAACCAGAAAGACATAGTGACCAACCATTCTTAATGCCTATAGAGGATATATTCTCAATTAAGGGTCGTGGAACAGTAGCAACAGGTAGAGTTGACAGAGGAACATTACATCCACAGGATGAGGTAGAAATAGTAGGAATCAAAGACACAACAAGCACAGTAATAACCGGTGTAGAGATGTTTAGAAAGTTATTAGATGAGGCAGTAGCCGGAGATAATATAGGAGCATTATTAAGAGGTGTAAAAAGAGAAGATATAGAGAGAGGCCAGGTATTAGCTGAGCCTGGAAGTATCACACCTCATACAAAGTTTAAAGCAGAGGTATATGTATTATCAAAAGATGAGGGTGGAAGACACACACCATTTTTTGATGGATACAGACCACAGTTCTTTTTCAGGACAACAGATGTGACAGGTAGTATTCACTTACCAGAAGGAGTAGACATGGTAATGCCTGGAGACAATATAGAGATGGACGCAGAGTTAATAACTCCAATAGCGATGGAAGAAGGACTAAGATTTGCGATTCGTGAAGGTGGCCGCACTGTAGCTTCTGGTGTTGTAACTGAAATAGTTGAGTAATTAAAGCCTTCTCAAACTAAACATTTTATTATAAAAAAAGCATGTGCTGTGTGCACATGCTTTTAAAATCTATTGACTTTTCAATACATATATGATAAAGTAATTAAGGCTGTAATTACAAGAAAATAACACAATTAATATAGAAAAAAGTTTTAATATTGGTCAACTGAGGGGGTGGCACCATGCGTGAAAATATTAAATTAGAATGTACAGAATGTAAGAATAGAAATTACACCACCACGAAAAATAAACAAACAATGCGTGGTAGATTGGAAATGAAAAAGTACTGTAAACATTGTAAAGAACACACATTACATCGTGAGACAAAATAATAATTAGACATTTTTTATAAATAATTATAAATAAGGACGTGATTTCCATGGCCAAAAAATTAGGTTTCTTTGGTAAGATAGGAAATTTTTTAAAAAAAGTAAGGTTAGAATTACGAAAAGTAAACTGGCCTTCTCGTAAAGATCTTCAATCCTATACAATCGTTGTATTAATAACAGTTATAGTGTTGATTGCTTTCATCGGTGTTATTGATTTAGCATTATCAAACATTATTACTCCACTTATAATGTAATTAAGGAGGTGAGGATCCGGTTAGTTTAGGATCCTTGAAATTATGGAAGATAAAATTCAATGGTATGTAGTACATACCTATTCAGGTCATGAGCAAAAGGTAAAGGCCAATTTAGAAAAAAGAATAGAAAGTACTGGAATGGGAGAAAGAATTAAGGAAATTCTTGTACCTACTGAGGAAAAAATCAAAAAAACCCGTGGGAAAAAAAAGGTTGTAGACAAAAAGATCTTTCCAGGATATATTTTAGTTAGAATGTTGATGGATGATAAAACTTGGTATGTGGTTAGAAATACACCAGGTGTTACTGGTTTTGTAAGTAGTGGTACTAAACCACTTCCATTGCAAAAAGAAGAAATAGATCATATCTTGTCAGGTATGGGTTTAAACAAACATGAGATAACTCTAGATTTTGAAGTTGGAGATAGTGTAATGGTTACTGATGGTCCCTTTGAAGAATTTATCGGGATTGTTCAAGAAATTCATCTCCAACAGCAAAAAGTTAAAGTTATGGTTTCAATGTTTGGCAGAGAAACTCCTGTTGAACTTGATTTTGATCAAGTTGAACCAGAGTAAATATATTTATGATTTAAGAAAGGAGGAATAATGTCATGGCAAAAAAAGTTATAGGTAATATTAAATTACAGATTCCAGGCGGTCAGGCAAATCCAGCACCACCAGTAGGTCCTGCATTAGGACAACATGGTGTAAATATTATGGATTTCTGTAAAGCTTTTAATGCAAAAACTTCTGATAAGCAGGGAACTATTATTCCGGTTGAAATAACTGTATATGCCGATAGGTCATTTGACTTTATTACTAAAACTCCACCTGCTTCTATACTATTAAAACAAGCAGCTGGTATTGAAACTGCTTCTGGAGAACCAAATGTAGAGAAGGTTGCTACAGTAAGTAAGGCAGATGTTAAAGAAATTGCTGAAACAAAAATGCAAGATTTAAATGCAGGTAGTATTGAAGCTGCAATGAGTATGATTGAAGGTACAGCCCGCAGTATGGGTATATTAGTAGAGTAAATACGTTAATTAAGTGGGAGGTTAATACCGTTAATACCACGAAGGAGGAGATTTTATGGCAAAACTAAGTAAAAGATATCAAGAGGCTTTAGAAAAAGTTGATAGAAATAAATTTTATGAACCGAAGGATGCAATTGAATTAGTAAAAAACTTAGCCAGTGCTAATTTCGACGAAACTGTTGAGTTTTCTGCTAAGTTAGGAGTTAATCCTAAACATGCTGATCAAAACATTAGAGGTACTTTAGTACTTCCAAACGGTACAGGTCAGGAAGTTAAAATTGTAGTTTTTGCAAAAGGAGAAAAAGCTCGTGAAGCTGAAGAAGCAGGAGCTGATTTTGTTGGTCAAGATGATTTAGCCGAAAAGATTAATGGTGGATGGCTTGATTTTGACCTTGCAATTGCTACTCCGGACATGATGAGTGTTGTTGGACCACTTGGACGTATTTTAGGTCCTAAAGGATTAATGCCTAATCCAAAAGCTGGAACAGTTACTTTTGATTTGGCAGAATCAATTGAAGAATTTAAAGCTGGTAAGTTAGAATATAGAGTTGACAGTGATGGTAACATGCATCTACCGATTGGTAAAGCATCTTTTGAAGTTAATGATTTAGTAGAAAACTTCAAAAAACTTATGGATGTACTTATGATTGAAAGACCTGCATCTTCTAAGGGTAAATACTTTAGGTCAATTACTGTATCATCTACAATGAGCCCTGGAGTAAAAATAAATATAACCAATGCTTTAAAATTAATAGGTAGATAATTGTTGACATAGACGATAAAGATATGTTATGCTGGTTTTGGTAAAATAAAATATAGTCTAACCATAGATAGTGGGAGCCAGATTGGCTTAAACATTCCCGCCGAGGTTATTTTGTAAATAAACCAATAGTATTAATTTATTATTGCTTACTCAAAAAATCTCCTGCCTATCTATGGCAGGTTTTTTTATTGTTAGACTATCTACTTTTTATTAAAACGGTTAAATTTACAGGGAGGTGAGTTTGTATAGATGGCTAGACCTGATAAAGAAGCAGCTGTAAAAGAACTGCAAGATAAGTTTGGTAAGGCAAAGTCCCTAGTTATCACCGATTACATTGGTTTGGATGTAGCTGAAATGACTGAACTAAGAGCAAAATTGAGAGAAGCTGGAGTTGACTACAAAGTAGTTAAAAATACTTTAGCAAAAATTGCTGCAAATAATTCTGATCTTTCAGAAATTAATGAGTTATTCAGCGGACCTACTGCCATCGCTTTTGGTGTTGATGATGTAATATCACCTGCGAAAATACTTGATGAATTTGCAGAAGACCATGAAGTATTAGAAATTAAAGGTGGATTTTTAAATGGTGAAGTGATTAGTAAAGAAAAAGTTGAATCATTAGCTAAAATTCCATCTAGAGAGCAATTACTGGCAAAAGCATTTGCAAGTATGAAGTCTCCTATTACTGGTCTTGTAAATGTATTAAGTGGAAATACGAGAAACTTGGTAAGTGTATTAAGTCAAATTAAAAATCAAAAGGAATAAAAATTTTAAGGAGGAACAAAAATGAATAAAGAAGAAATTATTGAAGCTATTGAAAATATGTCTGTTTTAGAACTTGCTGAATTAGTAGAAGAATTAGAAGATAAATTTGGTGTTAGTGCTGCAGCTCCTGTAGCAGCTGCTGCTGGTGGAGCTCAAGGCGGCGGAGAAGAAGAAGAACAAACTGAATTTGATGTTTACTTAGAAAACATTGGTGGAAAGAAAATTCAGGTAATTAAAGCTGTAAGAGAATTAACAGGTTTAGGCTTAAAAGAAGCTAAAGCTGTTGTTGATGATGCACCTCAAAATGTAAAAGAAGGCTTAAGTAAAGAAGAAGCAGAAAAAATGAAAGAAGCTCTTGAAGAAGCAGGAGCAACTGTAACACTTAAGTAATATCAAATTTAAATCAAATATGTTTTTCAAAGTGCCCTTTTTAGGGCACTTTTTAGCATATAAACATACATAAAATAGTCTCGAATTTTTCATTTGACAAAAATATGGTTCTGTGATAACATTACTTATTGTCGATACGTTTTCATAAAATGGCATAAAATATGCATATAATTTATAGTTATAATGACTATAAGCCGACTAATAACAAGCATTTATATATTATATTTTATCATTAATAATTAATATAATAATTAAATTATCAAGCATTTAAGTGAGGGCTACTTACTTAAATGTTATATTTATAAATATAAGCATTTCTTGGGGGTGCAATGATGTCAACAGCACGAGATAGGTATAGTTTTGCTAAGATTGATGATGCAATAGAATTACCAAACCTTATTTATACACAGTTGAATTCTTATGAATGGTTTTTAAAGCAGGGGTTAAAAGAAGTATTTGATGAGATCACACCAATTGAAGATTTTTCGGAGAATTTAGTTTTAGAATTTGTTGATTATCATCTTGAAGATCCTGAACATACTGTAGAGGATTGTAGGGATAGAGATGATACATATTCTGCTCCATTACAAGTAAAGGTCAGATTAATTAATAAAGAAACCGGTGAAGTAAAAGAGCAAGAAGTATTTATGGGAGATTTCCCATTAATGACCGATAAAGGTACTTTTATTATTAATGGTGCTGAAAGAGTAATAGTAAATCAGCTTATACGTTCATCTGGAGTATATTTTGATGATGAACGTACAAAAGATGGTCGTCGTTTAATTAATGGTAGTATAATTCCAAACAGAGGTGCCTGGATAGAATTCGAATATGATAAAAAGAGAATCATTTCTGTTAGAGTGGATAGAAAACGTAAGATGCCTTCTACTATTTTATTTAGAGCCTTAGGTTATGGAAGTGATGCAGAATTAATTGAATTACTTGGAGATTCTAAAGTTATTTTGGATACTTTAGATCGTGATTCAACAGATTCGCAGGATGAAGCTTTAATAGATTTATATAAAAAATTGAGACCTGGTGAACCACCAACTTTAGAAAGTGCCCAAAATCTAATTGATTCATTGTTTTTCGATTCAAAAAGATATGATTTGGCTGCAGTTGGTAGATATAAGTTAAATAAAAAACTTGGTTTGGATATTGATAGAGATAAAAGGTATTTAGATAAAAAAGATATAATAGAAACTGTAAGGTATATGGTTAGATTAGTACATGAAGAACCAGATGCATATATAGATGATATTGATCATCTCGGTAATAGAAGATTAAAAACAGTGGGTGAGTTACTACAAAACCAATTCAGAATAGGTTTATCTCGAATGGAAAGAGTAGTTCGGGAAAGAATGACAATTCAGGATATAGATGTAGTTACCCCTCAGGCTTTAATGAATACAAGGCCTGTTGTAGCTGCAATTCAAGAGTTTTTCGGTAGTAGTCAGTTATCTCAGTTTATGGATCAAACTAATCCGATGTCTGAGTTAACTCATAAAAGAAGATTGAGTGCATTAGGACCGGGTGGTTTAAGTAGAGAAAGAGCTGGTTTTGATGTTCGTGATGTACACCACTCACACTATGGTAGAATTTGTCCTATTGAAACACCTGAAGGTCCAAATATTGGACTTATAGGTGCATTAGGTACTTATGCTAAGACAAATGAATATGGATTTATTATGACTCCATATAGAAAAATAGAAAACGGTAAAACAACCGGAGATATAGATTTCTTAACAGCAGACGAGGAAGATCAAAATACTGTTGCTCAGGCAAATACACAGTTAGATGATGAAGGTAATATAGTAAAAGATGAAGTTGTTGCTAGGCATAGAGGTGATATTTTAGAGGTATCTCCTGATGAAGTTGATTACATGGATGTTTCTACAAAACAGCTTGTAGGAGTATCTGCTGCAATGATTCCATTTTTAGAAAATGATGATGCTAACCGTGCATTAATGGGAGCTAATATGCAGAGACAGGCAGTACCCTTACTAAAAACAGATGCCCCTATAGTGGCAACTGGAATGGAACTTAAAGCTGCTAAGGATTCAGGCTTAGTAGTAGTTGCTACAAAAGGTGGTACAGTAAAGAAAGTTACTTCAAGAAAAATAGTTATAGAAAATGATGAAGGTAATATGGATCATTATAGATTGATGAAATTTAAAAGGTCTAATCAAGGTTCTTGTATGAATCAAACACCTATTGTTAATGAGGGTGATGAGATAGAAAAAGATGATATAATTGCTGATGGTCCATCAACTGATCAAGGAGAGATGGCATTAGGAAGAAATGCGTTAATAGCATTTATGCCTTGGGAAGGCTATAATTATGAGGATGCAATATTAATTAGTGAAAAATTAGTAAAAGAAGATCATTTCACTTCTGTTCATATAGAAGAACATGAAGCAGAAGCACGTGATACAAAATTAGGCCCTGAAGAAATCACAAGGGATATACCTAATGTAAGTGAAAACTCTTTAAAAGATTTAGATGATAGAGGAATTATCAGAGTTGGTGCTGAGGTTAAAGAAGGTGACATCTTAGTTGGTAAAGTTACACCAAAAGGTGAAACAGAGCTTTCAGCCGAAGAGCGACTTTTAAGAGCAATCTTTGGAGAAAAAGCTAGAGAAGTTAGAGATACATCTTTAAAAGTACCTCACGGAGAAGAAGGTATTGTTGTTGATGTAAAAGTTTTTTCTCGCGAACAAGGAGATGACTTAAAACCTGGTGTTAATAAGTTAGTAAGAGTATATATTGCAAACAAAAGAAAAATTGCTGTTGGAGATAAATTTGCAGGTCGCCATGGTAACAAGGGTGTTATTTCCAGGATTTTACCTGAAGAGGATATGCCCTTTATGGAAAATGGTGAACCAGTTGAAATAGTATTAAATCCATTAGGTGTTCCATCCCGTATGAATATTGGACAGGTATTAGAGACACACCTTGGAATGGCTGCAAAAGCATTAGGGCTTTATGTAGAAACACCAGTATTTAATGGTGCATTAGAGGAAGAAGTAGAAGAATTCCTTGAAAAAGCTGGTTATAATAGAGATGGTAAAATGACATTATATGATGGAAGAACCGGAAAACCGTTTGACCATGATGTAACTGTTGGTTATATGTATATTCTTAAATTACATCACCTTGTTGATGATAAAATTCATGCCCGTTCGACTGGTCCTTATTCCTTAGTAACACAGCAACCGTTAGGTGGTAAAGCACAGTTCGGTGGCCAGCGTTTTGGTGAAATGGAGGTATGGGCTTTAGAAGCATACGGAGCAGCCTATAGTTTACAGGAAATGCTGACAGTAAAATCTGATGATGTAATCGGAAGAGTAAAAACTTATGAGGCAATTGTAAAAGGTGAAGAAGTTCCACCACCTGGTGTACCTGAATCATTTAAAGTATTAATAAAAGAAATGCAGAGTTTAGGTTTAGATGCCCGTGTATTTATAGAAGAAGATGATGAAATGGAATTAGAAGAAGAAGGTAATGAAGTAAGCGAAACAGCTAAACAACTTGGCTTAGATACAGATCTACAGTTATCAAGACCAAATGAAGGTTAATAAAATCAACAAAATAGGAGGGGGAATGACCCTTGTCAAATATAAATAATTTCGATTCAATGCGGATCGGAGTTGCATCTCCTGAACAGATAAGAGAGTGGTCTCGTGGAGAGGTTAAAAAACCCGAAACCATTAACTATAGAACACTTAAACCTGAGAAAGACGGACTATTTTGTGAAAAAATATTTGGACCTACTAAAGATTATGAATGTCATTGTGGTAAGTATAAAAGAGTAAGATATAAAGGTGTAGTATGTGACCGTTGTGGAGTAGAGGTTACCAGATCAAAAGTAAGAAGAGAAAGAATGGGACATATTGAATTAGCTGCTCCTTGTACTCATATCTGGTTTTTTAAAGGTATTCCTAGTCGTTTAGGTTTAATAATGGATATGTCACCTAGAGCATTAGAGAAAGTAATTTATTTTGTGTCATATATAGTAATTAAACCTGGTGATACTCCGTTAAGTGAAAGGCAGCTTCTTTCTGAACAGGAATACAGAGAAGCTAGATCTAAATACGGTAATGATTTTGATGCTCGCATGGGTGCTGAAGCAATAAAAGAATTATTGAGAAAAACAGATGTTAAAAAAGATGTTGAAGAGCTAAAAAAAGAAGTTAAATCATCTTCCGGCCAACGCAGAAGGCGTGCGGTTAGAAGACTGGAAGTAATGGATGGTTTAATGAATTCCGATCTAAACCCTGAATGGTTAGTTATGGATGTAATGCCTGTGATTCCACCAGATTTACGTCCGATGGTTCAGTTAGATGGTGGAAGGTTTGCAACATCTGACCTTAATGATTTATATAGAAGAGTAATAAATAGAAATAACAGATTAAAAAGATTGCTGGATCTTGGAGCTCCTGAAATTATTATAAGGAACGAAAAAAGAATGCTACAGGAATCAGTCGATGCTTTAATTGATAATGGAAGACGTGGAAGACCTGTAACAGGAGCCGGAAACCGTCCACTAAAATCTTTAAGTGATATGTTGAAAGGTAAACAAGGACGTTTCCGTCAAAATTTATTAGGAAAACGTGTTGATTATTCAGGTAGATCAGTAATTGTGGTTGGCCCTGAATTGAAAATGAATCAATGTGGTTTACCTAAGAAGATGGCATTAGAATTATTTAAACCTTTTGTAATGAAAGGTTTGGTTGATAAAGAGTACGCTCATAATATTAAAAATGCGAAAAAAATGGTTGAAAAAGTAGATGAACGAGTCTGGGGTATTCTAGAAGAAGTAATCAAAGGACATCCAGTATTACTTAACAGAGCACCTACATTACACAGACTGGGTATACAGGCTTTTGAACCTGTATTAGTTGAAGGTAAGGCTATCAAATTACATCCATTAGTATGTCCAGCATATAATGCGGACTTTGATGGTGACCAGATGGCGGTACATTTACCATTATCTGAAGAAGCTAAAACTGAAGCAAGAACACTGATGCTTTCAACAACAAACTTACTTACTCCTGCTGATGGTAATCCAATAACAGTACCGACACAGGATATGGTATTGGGGATTTATTATTTAACAACCTTAAAAGAGGGTATAAAAGGAGAAGGTAAAATATTCTCTAACCCATCAGAGGCAATAAAAGCATATGATACAGACAAAATATATTTACAAGCAAAGATTAAACTAAGAATTAATGGAGAGATAATAAATACGACAGTTGGTCGTGTAATCTTTAATGAAGCTTTACCTGAAGGTTTAAATTACCTTAATCGTAGATTCGGTAAAAGTGAGTTAGGAGATTTAATTTCTGAACTATATAATAAGTTTGGACAAGATGAAACTGTGAAATCACTTGATAATATTAAATCTCTTGGATACGATTTTGCTACTCGTTCAGGTATCAGTATCGCTGTAACTGATGCTGCTATCCCTGAAGAAAAACACAGTATTTTAGAAAGTGCTGATAAAGAAGTAGACAAAATTGAGGAACACTTCAATAGAGGTGCAATAACTGAAGATGAAAGGTATCATAAGGTTATAGATATTTGGGGTAAAGCTAAAGATGATGTGACAGATGCTTTATTAGATCATTTAGATGAAGACAATAACATCTATATTATGGCTACATCAGGTGCTCGTGGTAATACCTCACAGATTTCACAGCTAGCTGGTATGCGTGGTTTGATGGCAGATCCATCGGGACGTATTATTGACCTTCCGATTAGATCAAGTTTTAGAGAGGGTCTAACTGTGTTAGAGTTCTTCTTATCTTCCCATGGTGCACGTAAAGGTTTAGCAGATACTGCCTTAAGAACCGCTGACTCGGGTTATTTAACAAGAAGATTAGTTGATGTTTCACAGGATGTAATTGTAAATGAAGAAGACTGCGGAACTGAAAATGGACTTTATGTGGAAAGAATTGGAGATAAAAATAGTCCAGTAGAACCACTTAGAGAAAGAATTTTTGGTCGATTTGCTGCAGAAGATTTAAAACATCCCGAAACTGGTGAACTGATTCTAAAGAATAATGAAATGATAAAACATGATGCAATAGATATAATTGAAGAAGCAGGTATTGAAAAAGTAAAAATAAGATCAGTAATTACCTGTGAATCTGAAGTTGGTGTATGTAGTAGGTGTTATGGACGTAACCTAGCTACTAAAGAAAAAGTAAATATTGGTGAAGCAATTGGTATTGTTGCAGCTCAATCAATTGGTGAACCTGGTACACAGTTAACAATGCGTACATTCCACACCGGTGGAGTTGCTGGTGATGATATCACTCAAGGTCTTCCAAGAGTTGAAGAACTATTTGAAGGCAGAACTCCTAAAGGTCATGCAATAATGACAGAAAAAGAAGGTAAAGTTAAAATTACTCAAAAACGTAACTCTAAAAGAATTGTAGTAACAAGTGATGATGGAAAGAAAAAGACATATAAGATTCCATATGGTTCAAAGTTAATTGTTGAAGAAGGCGAATATGTGGAACCAGGAGATAAATTAACTGAAGGTCCCTTAGACCCCAGTATTCTTCTTAGAGTTAGAGGAGAAACAGCTGTACAAAATTATCTATTAGAAGAAGTGCAAAATGTTTATAGATCTCAGGGTGTTGAAATAAATGATAAACACATTGAGGTAATTATCAGACAAATGATGAAACGCGTTAAGATAAAAGAGTCAGGCGATACAGAACTTCTAACAGGTAGTTTAGTAACACGACATGATTTCAAAGAAACTAACAATAATGTAAAATATAGTAATAAGCCTGCTAAAGCAATTCCTCAGATACTTGGAATAACTAAGGCTTCATTAGCTACTGAAAGCTTTTTATCTGCTGCTTCATTCCAGGAAACAACCAGAGTACTAACTGAAGCTGCATTAGATGGAAAAATCGATAGACTAAGAGGATTAAAAGAAAATGTTATAATTGGTCAACTAATCCCTGCTGGTACTGGTATGAGGAAATATAGAAAAGATGATAAAGCAGGAGAAAATGTAACAGATGTAACTCAAATTTTAGAACAAATTGATGATGAGTAGATAATTGTCAATTTGGTATTGACAACAGATATCAAAGGTGTTAAAATACACTAGTGTGTGCAGCCAAAGAGGAAATATACAATTTATAAAAATATATAAATAAATCAATAAGTATTTTGGCAGAGAACAGCATTGAAAAAGATGCTGGTTCTCTGCTGCATAACTGAAATTATTGGAAGGAGGTGGGTTTTGTGCCAACAATTAATCAGCTTATTCGTAAAGGTCGCAAAAAGACTAAAAAGAAAAAGAATGCTCCTGCATTAGAAGGATCACCACAGAAAAGAGGAGTATGTACTAGAGTTTATACAGCGACTCCAAAAAAACCAAACTCAGCTTTAAGAAAAGTTGCCCGTGTACGTTTAACCAATGGAAAAGAGGTGACCTGTTACATACCTGGAGAAGGTCATAATTTACAGGAACACTCTGTAGTATTAGTTAGAGGTGGACGTGTAAAAGATTTACCAGGTGTTAGATATCATATAGTTAGAGGTACTTTAGATACAGCAGGTGTTGATGAACGCCGTCAAGGTCGTTCAAAATATGGAGTAAAAAAACCTAGTTAAGAACTTTAATTTATATAGATACTCTTATCAAGTTTAAAGGGGGGAATTCCGTGCGTAAAAATAGAGCAGAAAGACGTGAAGTCAAACCTGATTCGGTATATAATAGTGTATTGGTTAACCGTTTCATTAATAAAATAATGTTGGATGGTAAAAAAAGTCTTGCAGAGTCATTATTATATGATGCAATGGACTTATTAAAAGAAGAAACCGGTGAAGAACCAATTACTGTATTAGAAGAAGGATTAAGTAATGTAATGCCTACTTTAGAAGTTAAATCCCGCCGTATCGGTGGTTCTAACTATCAGGTACCAGTAGAAGTTTCAGATTATAGAAGAAGATCTCTAGCTATTCGTTGGATAGTTCAAGATGCTAGAAATCGTAATGAAAGAACTATGAAAGAGCGAATTACAAAAGCTTTACTAGATGCTTATAATAATAGTGGTGGAGCTGTTCGTAAAAAAGAAGAAGTACACAGAATGGCAGAAGCTAATAGAGCATTTGCACATTATGGATGGTAATATTAATAGGACTTATAATTTAACAATTTTAAGAAGGGGGGAGAATGATGGCCCGACAATTTCCATTAGAAAGTACAAGAAATATAGGAATTATGGCTCACATAGATGCTGGTAAGACAACTACTACTGAACGTATTCTATACTATACAGGTAGAGTACACAAAATGGGTGAAACACACGATGGAGCATCTGTCATGGACTGGATGGAGCAAGAACAGGAAAGAGGTATTACAATAACCTCTGCTGCAACTACAGCTAAATGGCGTGATCATCGTATTAATATAATAGATACGCCCGGACATGTGGACTTTACAGTTGAGGTTGAAAGATCTCTTAGGGTATTAGATGGAGCAATAGCATTATTTTGTTCAGTCGGAGGAGTCGAACCCCAATCAGAAACAGTCTGGAGACAGGCTGATAAATATGGAGTACCTCGTATCGCGTTTGTGAACAAGATGGACCGTATGGGTGCTGATTATTTCCGAGTTATAGATATGATGAAAAAGAGACTAGGTGCTAACCCAGTTCCAGTACAATTACCGATAGGTAGTGAAGATAAATTTGAAGGTGTTGTAGATCTTATAGAAATGGATGCAATAGTGTATGAAGATGAACTCGGTGTTGATTTTGAAAGAGTAGAAATTCCTGAAGAATATAAAGAACAAGCTGACGAATATAGAGAAAACTTATTAGAAGCATTATCTGAGAATGATGATGAGTTAATGCTTAAATATATAGAAGAAGAAGAAATTACAACTGAGGATATCATGAAAGCATTAAGAAAATCTGTGATTAATGTAAATCTGATTCCAGTTTTATGTGGATCTGCATTTAAGAACAAAGGTGTTCAAATGTTATTAGATGCAATTGTAGATTATATGCCATCACCATTAGATGTTCCACCTATGGAGGGAGAAAATCCTGAAACTGGCGAGATAGAAATTAGAAAGGCATCTGATGATGAACCATTTTCTGCATTAGCGTTTAAGATTATGACAGATCCTTATGTTGGTAAGCTGGCATTCTTTAGAGCTTATTCCGGAGTATTAAAAGCGGGTTCATATATATATAATTCAACAAGTGAAAAAAGAGAAAGAATAAGTAGAATATTACAGATGCATGCAAATCATAGAGAAGAAAGAGAAGCAGTCTATGCTGGTGACTTAGCCGCAGCTGTAGGGCTAAAAAATACTAGTACAGGTGATACTCTGTGTGAAGCAGATCATCCAATTATATTAGAATCAATGGAATTTCCTGAACCTGTTATTTCTGTTGCAATAGAACCAAAAAGTAAGGCAGATCAAGATAAATTATCACAGTCCTTACTTAAACTTGCAGAAGAAGATCCAACTTTCCAAGTGAAGTCTGATGAAGAAACTGGTCAGACAATCATTAAAGGTATGGGTGAACTTCACTTAGAAGTAATTGTGGATAGATTATTAAGGGAATTTAAAGTTGATGCTAATATTGGTAAACCACGTGTTGCTTATCGTGAAACTATTACACGTAAGGTTGAAGACGTTGAAGGTAAATTTATTAGACAGTCCGGTGGACGCGGCCAATACGGTCATGTAGTTTTAGATATGGAACCCAATGAAGAAGGTGGAGGATTCGTATTTGAAGATAAGATTACCGGAGGATCAATTCCTAAAGATTATATTGGTCCAGTAGAAGATGGTATTAAAGAAGCAATGGAAAATGGAATTCAAGCTGGTTATCCAGTGGTAGATATTAAAGTAACATTAAAAGATGGTAGTTTCCATGAAGTTGACTCTTCTGAAATGGCATTTAAAATAGCTGGTTCAATGGCATTTAGACAAGCTGCTAAAAGAGCAAGACCTGTAATTTTAGAACCAGTAATGGAAGTAGAGGTTGTTGTACCTGAAGACTATATGGGTGATGTTATAGGTGACCTTAATGGTCGTAGAGGTAAGATTGAAGGAATGGAAAGAAGAGCAAATGCACAAGTAGTAAATGCTTATGTACCTCTTTCTGAAATGTTCGGTTATGCAACCGATTTACGTTCTAAAACTCAGGGTAGAGCTACTTATACAATGCAGTTCTCACATTATGAAAAAACACCAAAGAGTGTAGCCAAAGAAATTCTTGGTGAATAAAAAAAGAAAAAACTGTTAAAAGGAGATGAATATAATGGGTAAGCAAAAATTTGAAAGAACAAAACCGCATCTTAATATTGGTACGATAGGACACGTTGATCATGGTAAGACCACATTGACAGCAGCAATAACTTCTGTATTAGCAAACTATGGTGGTGCAGAGGTAAGAGACTTTGCATCAATTGATAATGCACCAGAAGAAAAAGAGAGAGGAATAACAATAGCGACATCTCACGTTGAGTATGAGACAGAAACAAGACACTATGCTCACGTAGACTGTCCAGGACATGCTGACTATGTTAAGAATATGATAACAGGTGCAGCACAGATGGATGGAGCTATTTTAGTTGTGTCAGCTGCAGATGGTCCAATGCCACAGACAAGAGAGCATATTTTATTAGCTCGTCAGGTAGGCGTGCCTTCAATAGTAGTATTTTTAAACAAAGCAGATATGGTAGATGATGAAGAGTTAATCGAATTAGTAGAGATGGAAGTAAGAGACTTACTTAACGAATACGATTTCCCAGGAGACGATGTACCAGTAATAGTAGGATCAGCATTAAAGGCATTAGAGAACGCAGATCCAGAAGGACCTTGGGGTAAAAAGATAGTAGAGTTAATGGAAGCAATAGATGCTTACATTCCAGAACCAGAAAGACATAGTGACCAACCATTCTTAATGCCTATAGAGGATATATTCTCAATTAAGGGTCGTGGAACAGTAGCAACAGGTAGAGTTGACAGAGGAACATTACATCCACAGGATGAGGTAGAAATAGTAGGAATCAAAGACACAACAAGCACAGTAATAACCGGTGTAGAGATGTTTAGAAAGTTATTAGATGAGGCAGTAGCCGGAGATAATATAGGAGCATTATTAAGAGGTGTAAAAAGAGAAGATATAGAGAGAGGCCAGGTATTAGCTGAGCCTGGAAGTATCACACCTCATACAAAGTTTAAAGCAGAGGTATATGTATTATCAAAAGATGAGGGTGGAAGACACACACCATTTTTTGATGGATACAGACCACAGTTCTTTTTCAGGACAACAGATGTGACAGGTAGTATTCACTTACCAGAAGGAGTAGACATGGTAATGCCTGGAGACAATATAGAGATGGACGCAGAGTTAATAACTCCAATAGCGATGGAAGAAGGACTAAGATTTGCGATTCGTGAAGGTGGCCGCACTGTAGCTTCTGGTGTTGTAACTGAAATAGTTGAGTAATTAAACTAAAAACGAGAAGAGGATTATGGTCCTCTTCTTTAACTGTTCTTTATCTCGGTTTGTTTGAAGGAGGGAAGATAATGACCAATCATGAAAAAATAAGAATTAGGCTAAAATCGTTTGAACACGAACTTTTAGATAAATCGGCAGAAAAAATTGTGGGTACAGCCAAGAGAACTGGAGCAGAAGTTTCTGGTCCTATCCCACTACCAACAAAAAAAGAAATATTTACTGTTTTGAGGTCTCCTCATGTTCATAAAGATGCAAGAGAACAGTTTGAGATGAGAACTCATAAGAGATTGATAGATATTCTTGATCCAACTTCAAAAACGGTAGACTCATTAATGAGATTAGATTTACCTGCCGGTGTTGATATTGAGATTAAATTATAAGGTCAGGAGGTGTACTAAGAGATGGCTAAGGGATTATTAGGTAAGAAAGTAGGTATGACACAGGTATTTGATGAAAATGACAATATGGTTCCGGTTACTGTTATTGAAGCAGGACCTTGTGTTGTTACTGAAAAACGTACTTTAGAAAGAGATGGATATCAAGCCGTTCAATTAGGCTTTGAAGATATAAAAGAAAGTAAGTTAACAAAACCAGAATTAGGTCAGTATAAAAAACATGATTTAAAGCCTAAAAGACACTTGGTGGAATTTAGAAATTTCGATCAAGATATTGAAATTGGTGATGAAGTAACAGTAGACATCTTTGAAAAAGGAGAACTATTGAAAGTACAAGGGGTTTCAAAAGGTAAAGGTTTTTCTGGTAATATTCAGAGATGGAACCAAAGTATAGGACCAAAAACTCACGGTTCACATTTTCATAGAGCACCTGGATCTATAGGAGCAGTTGATGCTTCTAGAGTATTTAAAGGTCAGAAAATGCCCGGAAGAATGGGACATGATACGACTACTGTTCATAATTTAGAAGTTGTTAAAGTTGATCCGGAAAGAAAAGTTATTTTAGTTAAAGGATCAGTTCCTGGTCCGAAAAAAACTTTAGTGTCACTTATTGGATTAGAAAAGTAAAAAGTTGATGGATAGAAAGGAGGACTTACAATGCCTCAGGCAGTTAAACATAACACCAATGGTGAAAGAGTAGCTGATATTGATATATCAGATGAGATATTTAATAGTGATATAAAAGAAGATGTTGTACATCAAGTAGTTACAGCTCAGTTAGCAAAAATAAGAGGTGGAAATGCTTCTACTAAGACTAGAAGTGAAGTAAGAGGTGGCGGTAGAAAACCTTGGAGACAAAAAGGTACAGGCCGTGCAAGACATGGTAGTATTCGCTCCCCATTATGGGTTGGTGGAGGTATTACTTTTGGACCTAAACCACGTTCTTATAATAAAAAAGTTAATAAAAAGATGAAAAAAATAGCTGTAAAATCTGTTTTAAGTGATAAAGCACAAAATGATGGAATTATGATTTTGGATGAACTTAAAATGGATAAAGTTAAAACAAAAAATATGGTTAATTTATTAGAAGATTTAGGTTTAAAAGATAAAAAAGTACTTATTGTACTTCCTGGTAAAGATAAAGAAACATATTTATCAGCACGTAATATTCCTCATGTAAAGACATTAGTTCTTGATGGGTTAAACACTTACGATCTTTTAAACAATGAAGTAATTTTGATGTCAGAAGAGGCTGTTAGAAAGATTGAGGAGGTGCTGGGAGAATGAAAGATCCTAGAGATGTTTTAATTAAACCTGTGATAACTGAAAACAGCATGTTGAAAATGGAAGAAAGTAATACTTATACTTTTAAAGTTGCAAAAAATGCAAATAAAGTAGAAATAAGAAAAGCTGTTGAAGAAATATTTAATGTAAAAGTAGACAATGTTAATACCATGAATATGCGTGGAAAAAAGCGTAGACTTGGTAGAAATGAAGGAACAACTGCAAGCTGGAAAAAAGCTTTGGTTAGATTAGCCGAAGGAGATTCAATAGAAATATTTGAAGGACTCTAATATTTATCGTTAAAGGAGGGAACACAATGGCTATCAAGACCTTTAAACCTACAACTCCTTCTAGGAGATATATGACCGTTTCTTCTTTTGAAGAAATTACAAAAAAGGAACCAGAAAAAAGTTTAGTTACTAAACTTCATAAAACTGGTGGACGTAATGTAAATGGAAGGATTACCTCTAGAAGAAGAGGTGGAGGTCATAAGAGACGTTATAGAATAATAGATTTTAAGAGAGATAAAGATAATATACCTGCAAAAGTAGCTGCAATTGAATATGATCCAAACAGAACTGCAAGAATAGCGTTACTAACATATGCAGACGGAGAAAAAAGATATGTTTTAGCTCCGGATAAATTAACTGTTGGAGATGAAATAATCTCTGGAGAAAATGTAGATATAGTTCCTGGTAATTCTTTAAAATTAAAGAATATACCGGTTGGTACTATAGTGCACAATGTAGAGCTACAACCTGGTAAAGGTGGACAAATTGCTAGATCAGCTGGTGTGAATGCACAGATTTTAGCTAAAGAAGGAAAATTTGCTCATGTAAAAATGCCTTCAAGTGAAGTTCGCTTAATCAGACAAGAGTGTAAAGCCACTATAGGACAGGTTGGTAATATTAATCATGAAAATATTACCCTGGGAAAAGCTGGCCGTAGTAGATGGAAAGGTAAAAGACCTTCTGTACGCGGTGTTGTAATGAATCCTCATGATCACCCACACGGTGGTGGTGAAGGTAAATCACCTGCAGGACGTCATCCAGTTACTCCTTGGGGACAAAAGACTATGGGTAAAAAGACACGAAAGACTAAAAAATCTGATAGATATATTATCAGGTCCCGTAAGACCAAGAAAAGATAGAGGTTAAAGGAGGTATAATTTTATGGCTAGATCCGTTAATAAAAGACCATTTGTTCAAGAGAAACTTATGGAAAAGATAGAAGAATTAAATGAATCTGGTAAAAAAGAAGTTATAAAGACATGGTCACGCAGTTCAACCGTTTTTCCCAATATGGTTGGTCACACAATAGCTGTCCATGATGGTAGAAAACATGTACCAATTTTTATTACCGAAGAAATGGTAGGACACAAACTAGGAGAATTTGCACCTACTAGAATATTTAGAGGACATAGTAGACATACAGAACGTTCTACTACACTTAAATAAACACTAAAGGGGGGTTTATATTATGGAAGCTAAAGCTGTTGCCAAATATGTGAGAGTTTCCCCGCGTAAATCTAGAAGAGTTATTGACTTAATAAGAGGGAAAGATATTGGAGAGGCAATAGGTGTATTAAAAAACACACCTAATAAACCTGCAAAAATTATAGAAAAAGTTCTAAACTCAGCGATTGCAAATGCAGAGAACAATCACGATATGTTTGTTGATGAGTTATATGTATCAAAATGTTTCGTTGACGAAGGACCTACAATGAAAAGATTTCGTCCGAGAGCAATGGGACAGGCAAGTCCAATAAATAAAAGGACAAGCCATGTTACCGTAATTCTTGAAGAGAAGAAGGAGGGTTAAATTTGGGTCAAAAAGTAAATCCACATGGTCTTCGTGTAGGAGTAATAAAAGGCTGGGATGCCAAATGGTATGCTAACAAAGATAATTATGCTAAACTACTGCATGAAGATATAGAAATTAGAGAACATATAAAAAAGAAGATGTTCGAAGCTGGAATTTCTAGAGTAGTTATTGAGAGAGCTGCAAATAGACTTAAGATAGATGTTCATACTGCCCGCCCAGGTATGGTAATTGGTAGAGGTGGTTCTGAAGTTGATGCATTAAGAAAAGAGATTGAAAATATGACTAATAAAACTGTTCAAATAAATGTTGTAGAAGTTGATAAACCAGAACTAAATGCTCAGTTGGTTTCCGAAAACATTGCACAACAGCTTTTAAGAAGAGTTTCTTTTAGAAGAGCTATGAAAAAAGCGATGGATAGAGCAATGAAAATGGGAGCTGAAGGATTTAAAATATTGAGTAGTGGCCGTTTAGGCGGAGCTGAAATGGCTAGAAGCGAAGGTTACCAAGAAGGTAGTGTACCTCTTCATACTCTAAGAGCAGATATAGATTATGGTTTTTCTGAAGCCGATACAACATACGGTAAAATAGGAGTTAAAGTTTGGATTAACAAAGGTGAAATATTACCTGAAGTAGATACTGAATAATAGAAATGTTTGAAAGGAGGTCTCTAAATGTTAGTGCCTAAAAGGGTTAAACATCGTAAACAACACAGAGGCAGAATGAAAGGTAGAGCAGTAAGAGGAACCGATATTTCATTTGGTGAATTCGGACTGCGCGCACTTGAACCTCACTGGATTACTAATCGTCAGATAGAGGCTGCTCGTGTTGCTTTGACTAGATATATAAAAAGAGGTGGAAAGGTTTGGGTTAAAATATTTCCTGATAAACCCGTAACCGCCAAACCTGCAGAAACAAGAATGGGTAGTGGTAAAGGAGCTACTGAAAAGTGGGTAGCTGTTGTAAAGCCCGGTAGGATTATGTTTGAATTAGCGGGTGTACCAGAAGAAGTTGCTAAGGAAGCTATGAGACTTGCTGCTCATAAACTACCAATTAAAACTAAATTTGTGAAACGAGATGAAACGGATGGTGAGTCCAATGAGAGTTGATAAATTAAGAAATTTAACTGATGTTGAATTAAATCAAAAGTTGAGAGAATTTAAAGAAGAGTTGTTTAATCTGAGATTTCAACATGCGACTGCACAATTAGATAATCCAACTAGAATTCGTGAGGTTAAGAGAATAATTGCTCGCATTAAAACTATAAAACGCGAACAAGAACTTGGAATTAACCAAGCATAGATTGTTTAAGAAAGGAGATTGATTATGGCAGAAATTAATACAAATAAAAAAATACGTACTGGTTTTGTGGCCAGTGACAAGATGGATAAAACTGTCACAGTTGCTGTTGAACGTAAAACTCAGCACCCTTTATATAAAAGAGTTGTAAAACAAACAAAAAAATATAAAGTACATGATGAAAACAATGAATGCAATGAGGGTGACAAAGTACGTATAATTGAAACTCGTCCTTTAAGCAAGGCAAAAAGATGGAGAGTTTTAGAAATTATCGAAAAAGCAAAATAATGTTCATTATAGATGAGGAGGGTTCTAAATGATTCAGTCTGAAAGTAGACTTAAGGTTGCCGATAATTCTGGAGCCCGTGAACTTTTATGTATAAAAGTGCTGGGTGGTTCAAGAAAAAGATATGCCGGTATCGGTGACAAAATAATAGCTTCTGTTAAAGAAGCAATACCAGACGGTATGGTGAAAAAAGGCGAAGTAGTGACTGCTTTGATTGTAAGAACTAAAAAAGAAATGAAAAGAAAAGACGGTTCATATATAAAATTTGACGAAAATGCAGCTGTAATTATAGATGATAATGATAATCCAACAGGTACCCGTATCTTTGGACCTGTAACACGTGAATTGAGAGATAAAAATTACATGAAAATTATCTCCTTAGCACCTGAGGTATTATAGAGGGGGGAGTTTAATGAGAATTAAAAAAGATGACACTGTTGAAGTTATATATGGTAAAGATAAAGGCAAACGAGGTAAAGTTTTAAATGTAGATCGAGATGAAGATCGTGTTATCGTGGAAGGAATTAATATTGTCAGTAGACATATGCGTCCTACCCAGGATATGCCACAGGGCGGAATTATTGAAAATGAAGCCCCGATTCATATTTCTAACGTTATGCTCGTATGCCCACGCTGTGACGAAAGATCTCGTATCGGTGTAGATGTTTTAAACAGTGGGAAAAAAGTAAGAGTATGTAAAAGCTGTGACGAAGTTATAGATAAATAGATTTAACTGGAAGGAGGTTATTGGATGTCTGTTTTAGCCGAACAATTTAAGGAAGAAATATTACCTCAATTAGTCGAAAAATTTAATTACAATAATGTAATGGAAGCACCTAAGGTAGAAAAAATAGTTGTTAACGTTGGGATTGGAGATGCAAAAGAAGATCCTAAACTGTTAGATCAAGTTGTAGAAAATGTCGCTAAAATTACTGGGCAACAACCTTCAGTAACAAGAGCTAAAAAAGCTATAGCGAATTTTAAAATACGTGAGGGAATGCCGATCGGTGTTAAAGTAACTTTACGTGGTGAATATATGTATGAGTTTCTATATAAGTTAATTAATATTACCTATCCACGTGTAAGAGACTTTAGAGGTATTTCTCCGGATGCATTTGATGGTAGAGGAAATTATAGTCTTGGACTGAATGAGCACATAGTATTCCCAGAAATCAAAATTGATGATGTAGATAAGGTTCATGGTGTTGAAGCTACAATAGTTACATCAGCAGAAACTGATGAAGAAGCCTTTGAATTATTAAGATTAATGGGTATGCCATTTAAAAAGTAGTCCAATAATAAGGAGGGATTAATTTTATGGCCCGCAAGGCATTAGTCGAAAAAGCGAACAAAGAGCCTAAATATTCTACTAGAAAAGTTAATAGATGTAGTAGATGTGGAAGAGCTCGTGGTTATATTAGGAAATTTGATCTCTGTAGAATTTGTTTCAGAGAATTAGCACATAAAGGTGAAATACCAGGAGTTAAAAAAGCAAGTTGGTAAAATCAGGAAGGAGGATGGCTTAATGAATATTACTGATCCGATTGCAGATATGTTAACACGTGTCCGTAATGCCAATAGTGTAAATAAAGATGTTGTAGATATACCTGCTTCAAATTTAAAAATTAATATTGCAAAAACTTTAAAAGATGAAGGTTTTATCAAAGAATATAAAATCATAGATAATTATCCTCAAAATAAAGTTAGAGTTTATTTGAAGTATGGAAAAGATAAAGAAAAAGTTATTACAGGAATCAAAAGAATAAGCAAACCTGGCTTAAGAGTATATGTTAACAAAGATGAAATACCAAGAGTACTTGGAGGTTTAGGAATAGCTGTTATTTCAACTTCTAGAGGAGTATTAACTGATAAAGAAGCTCGTAAAGAAGGCGTAGGTGGAGAAGTTCTCTGCTACGTATGGTAAAATAGAACGATTTTTTTAGAAAATAGCTGGAGGTGAATTTAATGTCCCGTATAGGTAAACAACCTGTTGACATCCCGGAAAAAGTTGATGTTAATATTGATGGAACCAAAGTAACTGTTAAAGGACCAAAGGGAGAAATCACTAGAGAGTTTAATCCCTTATTTGATATAAATATTGAAGATGAAGCTGTTGTTGTAAAAAGACCTTCAGATAGTAAAGATGACCGTTCTCAACACGGACTAATTCGTAGTTTAATTGAAGGAATGGTTGAAGGTGTAACTGAAGGATTTTCTAAAAAATTAGAATTGGTAGGTGTTGGATATAATGCGAAAGTCCAAGGTAGTACTCTTGTACTTGAAGTAGGATATTCACATCCAATAAAATTTGAAGCACCTGAAGGTGTCAATTTTGATGTAGAAAAAAATATAATAACTGTACATGGTTATGATAAGCAGTTAGTCGGCGATGTCGCAGCTAATATAAGAGAAACAAGAAAACCTGAGCCATATAAGGGTAAAGGTGTTAAATATGTAGATGAACACATTAGAAGAAAAGTTGGTAAAACCGGTTAATTGAAGGGAGTGATAATTATGGATAAGAGGTCTGCCAGAAAAAGAAGGCACTTCAGAATTAGAAATAAAATTACAGGTACTCCTAACAAACCAAGAATGGTTGTAAACAGGAGTTTGAAAAATATGTACGTTCAGATTATAGATGATTTAACTGGACATACTCTTGTTGCTGCATCTACAGAAGATGAAAAATTACGTGACCAATTAGACCACTGCGGCAATGTAGAAGCTGCTAAAAAAGTAGGAGAATTGGTTGCAAAAAGAGCATTAGAAAATGATATTAATGAGGTTGTATTTGACAGAGCCGGATATAAATATCACGGTCGTGTTAAAGCAATTGCAGAAGCAGCAAGAGAAGAAGGATTAAAATTTTAACGAAGGAGGCGAATCCATGACTAAGATTGATCCAGAAAAATTGGATTTAGACGAAAGAGTAGTTAATATAAATCGTGTTTCTAAAGTTGTAAAAGGTGGACGTAACTTCAGCTTTAGTGCTTTAGTGGTTGTTGGAGATTCAAACGGCCATGTTGGAGCTGGCATTGGAAAAGCAAATGAAGTACCAGAAGCAATAAGAAAAGGTGTAGATGATGCTAAAAAGCACTTAATCAAAGTGCCTATTGTTGAAACTACTATTCCACATGAAATAACAGGAGTATTCGGTGCAGGAAGAGTTCTTTTAAAACCTGCTGTTGAGGGTACAGGTGTTATTGCTGGTGGTCCAGTACGTGCAGTAATAGAATTAGCAGGAATCAATGATATTTTAACAAAATCACTTGGTTCTTCAAATCCTATAAATATGGTTAATGCTACAATGACTGGTTTAAAAGAATTAAAATCAGCAGAAGATGTAGCAAGATTAAGAGGAAAAACAGTAGAAGAAATTCTTGGATAATTAAGGAGGTGCGCTACGTTATGAACTTACATGACTTAAAACCCGCGAAAGGTTCTAAAAAAAGAAAAAGAAGAGTAGGTCGTGGTACTGGTTCTGGAAGAGGTTATACTTCAGGACGCGGAGCTAACGGACAAAATTCCAGATCTGGTAATAAAATTAGACCAACTTTTGAAGGTGGACAGACTCCATTGTTTAGAAAGCTTCCAAAACGCGGATTTAATAATATTTTTAAAAAGCAGTACAGTGTTGTAAATGTTTATCAATTAAATAACTTTGATGAGGGCACAGAAATTACTCCCGAATTACTACAAGAAAGAGGACTAATTGATAATATTGAAAAAAATGGCGTTAAAGTATTAGCTAAAGGTGCTATTACTAAAAATTTAACTATAAAAGCACATGCCTTCAGTGAAACTGCCGTTGAAAAGATTGAAAATGCCGGTGGAAAGGCTGAGGTGATTTAAGTTGTTACAGACTTTCAAAAACATTTTCAAGGTAAAAGAACTTAGAAAAAAAGTACTATTTGTTTTAGCAATGATGGTAGTATATAGATTAGGTGCTCATATACCGGTTCCTGGAGTAGATGTTAGTATTTTGCAGGAACAATTATTCCAAGGTGGAATTGGCGGAGTATTTGATTTTCTTGATCTATTTGCTGGTGGTGCTTTAAGAAACTTTACAGTTTTTGCAATGAGTATCACTCCATATATTACCGCTTCAATTATTCTAAACCTATTAACAGTAGTAATACCTAAATTAGAAGAACTATCTAAACAAGGTGCTGAAGGAAGAAAGAAAATTGCTCAGTATACTAGGTATGGAACAATTGTATTAGCTGTTATTCAGGGTATTGGTATAACATCATATATTAATCGTTTTGGTGCAATACCTAATCCTACATTTTTTGATCTATTTGTAATAGTTGTTAGTTTGACAGCAGGAACAGCTTTCTTGATGTGGCTTGGTGAACAAATTAATGACAAGGGTATCGGGAATGGTATTTCTATTATAATTTTTACATCAATTATTTCAAGATTCCCTGGAGAAATAGTTAGCACATATGAATTATTTGCAGCTGGAAGTATTTCTATTTTAAACATATTACTTTTTGTTGCATTCGCAGTTATTATTGTTGCTGGAATTATTTTTGTTCAAGAAGGAGAAAGAAGAATTCCGGTTCAATATTCAAAAAGAATTGTTGGTAGAAAGGTATATGGTGGAAGAAGTACCCATATCCCAATGAAAGTAAATCAAGCTGGAGTTATTCCAGTAATATTTGCTTCATCCGTACTAATGTTCCCCGGAGTAATTGCACAAGTGTTACCATTTGATTGGGCACAAAGTGTATCTTCATTGATACAACCTGGTTCAACTCTTTATCTGATATTATATGGTTTAATGATCCTCTTTTTCACATATTTTTATACTGCTATTACATTCAATCCAGAAGAAGTAGCAGAAAATATGCAGAAAAATGGTGGCTTTATTCCAGGAATAAGACCAGGTAAAGCAACAATAAATTATTTAGACAAGATCTTAGTAAGAGTAACATTAGCAGGTGCATTCTTTTTAGCAATAGTTGCTATGTTACCATTTGCGATGGGTCCATTGACAGGTGTAAATATTAGTTTCGGTGGTACATCAGTATTGATTATGACCGGTGTAGCATTACAAACAATGCAGCAAATTGAATCACATCTATTAATGAGACACTATGAAGGCTTTATGAAATAATATAAAACAAAGAGGGGGAAGAAGATGAATCTTATAATGCTTGGCTTGCCGGGTGCAGGTAAGGGTACACAAGCCAAAAAATTAAGCAATAAATATAACATACCCCATATTTCTACAGGAGATATATTCAGAACTGCAATAAAAAACGAATCAGAACTCGGTAAAAAAGCCAAAGAAATAATTGATTCTGGCGGTCTAGTGCCGGATGAAATTACTAATAATATTGTGAGAGAAAGACTAAAAGAAAAAGATTGTAAAGCAGGATTTATTCTAGACGGATTCCCCAGAACTATAAATCAAGCAGAAGCATTAGATAATATGCTCGATGAAATGGATCGGTCATTAGATTTAGCTTTATATATAAATGTTACCAGAGAAGAATTAATAAAAAGATTAACATTAAGAAGAACCTGTAGTAACTGTGGAGCTATATATCATTTAGAATATAATCCACCTAAAAAAGAAGGTATATGTGATAAATGTGGCGGAAAGTTAATCCAACGCACTGATGATAAAGAAGAAGTAGTGAAAGAAAGATTAAAAGTAAACGAAGAAAAAATGATGAGTTTAGTGAACTTTTATGAAAAAAAAGATAAGCTTGCTATGGTAAAAAGTGATACAGGAATAGATAAAGTATTTACTAAAATTATTGATATTGTTGAGGAGCAGGTGTTATGATATCTATTAAATCACCAAGAGAGTTAAATATCATGAGAGAGGTAAATAAAATAGTTGCAGAAACTCATGAGTATTTAAGTGAAATCATCAAACCTGGTATTTCAACTGCTGAAATAGATAAAAAAGGTGATGAATTCATAAGAAAACATGGTGCTGAACCTTCTTTTAAAGGTTATAGGGGATATCCTGCTTCAATCTGTGTATCTATAAATGATGAAGTAGTTCATGGTATTCCAAATCCGATGAGGATTTTGAAAGAAGGAGATATTGTAAGTTTAGATATAGGTGCTTTCTATAAAGGTTTTAATGGAGATGCAGCCCGGACATTACCGGTAGGAAAAGTTTCAAAGGAAGCTCAAAAGTTAATTGATGTAACAAGGGTTTCACTTGAAAAGGGTATTAATAAAGCATTTAGTAAAAACCATTTATCCGATATATCTAATGCAGTACAAACCTATGTTGAAAAAAACAGATTCTCGGTTGTAAGAGAATATGTGGGACATGGTATTGGACGAGATATGCATGAACCCCCACAGATTCCAAATTTCGGATCACCTGGTCACGGTCCTATCTTAAAAGAAGGAATGACATTGGCAATTGAACCAATGGTAAATGTTGGAGATTTTAAGGTTGAGACTATAGATGATAATTGGACGGTAATAACAAAAGATGGAAGTTTGTCGGCTCATTTTGAAAACACAATTGCAATTACAAAAAACGGGCCTGAAATATTAAGTAAGGTTTAAAACAATTTGTGCTAAAAGTGTGATTTGTGGTATAATAAAATTTGGGCTTATTGAGTAACGAAAACAAGGAGGCTTATCAAATATATGGCTAAGGAAGAACCTATTGAAGTTCAAGGTACAGTTATTGAGCCTTTACCAAATGCCAAATTTAGAGTTGAATTAGAAAATGGTCATAAGGTATTGGCACATGTTTCAGGTAAGATGCGGATGAACTATATAAGAATTTTACCTGGTGATAAAGTAACTGTTGAACTTTCACCTTATGATTTAAGTCGTGGTAGAATTACTTACCGTCATAAAGCAAAATAATTTGCTTAAGGAGGGATGTTAGGTGAAGGTAAGACCATCTGTTAAACCTATTTGTGATAAATGTAAGGTAATTAGACGAAATGGTAAAGTTATGGTTATTTGTGAAAATCCGAAGCATAAACAGCGTCAAGGTTAAAATATAAATGTTGGAGGTGTATAATATTGGCACGTATTGAAGGTGTTGATTTACCAAGAAATAAGAGAGTAGAAATTGGCTTAACTTATATCTATGGTATAGGTCGTTCTACATCACAAAATATTTTAGAAAGTGCGGGAGTAGATCGAGATACAAGGGTAAAAGATCTAACTGAAGCTGAAATTAGTAAGATTAGGCAAGAAATTGATAAACACCCTGTTGAAGGTGAACTTCGTCGTGAAGTAAGAGCAAACATTAAAAGATTAAAAGATATAGGCAGTTATCGTGGGTTACGTCACCGCAGAGGCTTACCAGTAAGAGGACAAAGAACAAGAACTAATGCAAGAACACGTAAAGGTCCTAAAAAGACTGTTGGTGCTAAACGCGGTAGTAAAACGAAAACAGCAAGCCCAGTAAAATAATTAAGTTGTTAGGAGGTATATAGATGGCTAAATCCAAAAAAAAGGGTAACAAAAGAGCCCGTGCAAAGAAAAAGAAGATAAATGTTGACACTGGTATAGTTCATATTAAATCAACATTTAACAATACAATAATTACAGTAACTGATAAAGAAGGCAATGTAATTCTTTGGCACAGTTCTGGTAAAGCTGGATATCAAGGATCTAGAAAAAGTACACCTTTTGCAGCTCAAATTGCAGCAGAAGAAGCGGCTCAAGAAGCAAAAGAATTAGGATTAAAGTCAGTTGAAATATTTGTTAAAGGACCTGGATCAGGTAGAGAATCAGCTATTAGATCAATTCAGGCGACTGGTTTGGATGTTACTTTAATTAAAGATATAACACCAATACCACATAATGGTTGTCGTCCGCCAAAAAGACGTCGTGTATAAAAAAAATAAACAAACAAGAACATGGAGGTGTAACAATGTCAAGATATACAGGTTCAGTATGTAAATTATGCCGTACTGAAGGTGAAAAATTATATCTAAAAGGAGCACGCTGCTATAGTGATAAGTGTGCATATGAGAGAAAACCAACTTCTCCTGGTGAACAAGGTCAAGGTAGAAGGAGAAGAAAGGTATCAGAATATGGATTACAGTTAAGAGAAAAACAAAAAGTTAGAAGAATATATGGTTTACAGGAAAACAAATTCTTAAGATACTTTAAAGAAGCAGAAAATGACAATGGTATTACAGGTGAAGTATTCTTACAGTTATTAGAAAGAAGACTTGATAATGCTGTTTATAGAATGGGTTTTGCTCGTTCTAGAAATGAAGCAAGACAAATAGTTTTACATGGTCACATTGAAGTTAATGGAAAAAGAGTAAATATACCATCTTATAAAATTAGTGAAAATGACCAAATAACTGTTAAGGAAAAAAGTAGTAAAAAAGATACATTCCAGGAAATATTTGATGTTAATTCTAACTTAACCCCACCAGAATGGGTTACTGTTGATTTAGAAAAAGGTGAAGGTACAGTAGTATCTATGCCTACTAGAGAAGATATTGAATATCCTGTTGAAGAACACTTAATCGTTGAGTACTATTCTAGATAATATAGTCCTCAGAAACGTTATAGAAAAGAATGAAGGAGGTTTTAAATTTAATGATAGAAATAGAAAAACCTCAAATAGAGAGGCTAAAAAGTTCAGATAAATATGGTGAATTTGAAATCTCTCCATTAGAGAGAGGTTATGGTACAACATTAGGCAACTCTCTACGCAGGATACTACTTTCTTCTTTACCCGGTGCTGCTATTACATCTGTAAAAATTGAAGGAGTACAACATGAATTTTCTTCAATTGAAGGTGTTAAAGAGGATGTTACTGACATAATATTAAATTTAAAGGAAGTTGTTTTGCGCTATAAAGGTGATGAAAAGCAAACAATGACCTTAAATGCAGAGGGAAAAGGTGAGGTTACTGCTGGTGATTTTAGAACTTCAGGTGAAGTTGAAGTAATAAATACTGACCATCATATTGTAACCCTTGCAGAGGGTGGAAAAATAATGATGGAAGTAACTGTAGAAAGTGGAAGAGGTTATGTAGTTGCTGAAGAAAATAAAGAACATTTTGATAAAGTAATAGGTTTAGTACCTATTGATTCTTCATTTAGTCCTATTGATAGAGCTAATTTTAGAGTTGAAAACACAAGAGTAGGACAGGTTACTGATTATGATAGATTAATCATTGAAGTTCAAACTAATGGTAGTATTACACCTGATGATGCAATTAGTTTAGCTGCTAAGATAATGATCGAACATCTTGAGCTCTTTAAGAATTTAACTGATGAGATTGAAGATGTTGAAATCATGGTTGAACAAGAAGAAGAAGAACAAAATAAGGTATTAGATACAACTATTGAAGAGTTAGAACTTTCTGTTCGCTCATCAAACTGTTTAAAACGTGCTGGAATTAATGATGTTGGTGAACTTACAGATAAAACTGAAGATGAATTAATGAATGTTAGAAACTTAGGAAAGAAATCATTACAAGAAATTCAAGATAAATTAGATGAATTAGATCTCAGTTTAAAAGAACCAGAGGTTTAAAGGAGGGTGATTTAAATGGGAAAGCGTAAGTTAGGAAAGAAAAGTTCACACCGTAAAGCTATCTTTAAAAATCAATTAATTAGTTTATATAATAATGAGCAGATTAAAACTACCTTACCTAAAGCTAAAGAATTAAGACCAATTGCGGAAAAATTAATTACTAAAGCAAAAAAGAATGATTTGAACGCAAGAAGACAGGCTATGGGTGTTTTAAATGATAAGAAAGCTGTTGAAAAGCTTTTTGATGTTATAGCACCTCGCTATAATGATAGACCAGGTGGCTATACAAGAATTATAAAGCTTTATCCCAGACGTGGAGATGCTTCTGAAATGGCTTTAATAAAGCTGGTTGAAGAAGAGTAATAATTGATAAATAAAATTAGTGGGTGTAATTTATGAGTTTAATTAAAGTAAAAGATGTAGAATTTAAATACCATGGTCAAGACGAACTAGCATTAAAAGATATTAGTTTTGAAGTTAATAAAGGTGATTTTATCTCGATTATTGGAGCTAATGGATCAGGTAAATCAACTTTAGCAAAGCTTCTTAATGTATTACTAAGACCCAATAAAGGTGATATTATTGTAGAAGATATCAATACAAAAGATAAAGATAAGATCTGGGAGATTAGAAAAAATGTTGGTATGGTTTTTCAAAACCCGGACAATCAAATTGTAGCAACTATGGTTGAAGATGATGTAGCTTTTGGACTAGAAAATATAGCAGTACCATCTAAAGAAATTAGAGAAAGAGTTGACCATGCATTAGAGTTAGTTGATTTAAGTGAATATAAAACTCATGAAACTCATAAGTTATCTGGTGGACAAAAACAGAGGTTGGCCATTGCTGGTATTATTGCAATGGAACCAAGCTGTATTGTTTTAGATGAACCCACAGCTATGTTAGATCCGCAGGGACGAAAAGAAGTAATTGAAACCATTAATTTTTTAAATAAAGAAAAAAATATAACAATTATTTTAATTACTCATTTTATGGAAGAAGCTTCTATATCAGATAAGGTATATGTAATGAACAAAGGAAAAATACAGTCTCAGGGAACACCTGCTAAAGTATTTGAAGAAATAGATTATTTAAGAAGTATAAATTTAGATGTTCCTGTAGTTATGGAAGTAGCAAATGGTTTAAGAAAAAAGGGGATTAATATTCCCGATATTCTATCAATTGATGGGTTGGTGGATGCATTATGTTAATTAAATTAAAAAATGTAACCCATATATATAACCAGGAACATGATATAAGAGCTCTTGATAATATAAATCTTGAGATAGATGAACATGAATTTATTGGAATAGTAGGACATACTGGGTCAGGTAAAACCACACTGGTTCAAATGTTTAATAGTTTAATTAAACCTACTTCTGGTGATATTTATGTAGATGGTATTAAAACTACAGAAAAGAAAGCTAATTTAAAGCATATAAGACAAACCGTTGGTTTAGTCTTTCAATATCCTGAGCATCAACTATTTGAAGAAACTATCTATGATGATATAGCATTTGGTCCTAGAAATCTTAAATTAGATAAAGAAGAAGTGGATAAAAGGGTAAAAGTTGCTTTAGATTTAGTTGGATTAGAGTTTGAAGAGTTTAAAGATAGGTCACCTTTTAATCTTTCTGGCGGCCAACAGCGGAGGGTTGCTATAGCTGGTGTATTAGCAATGCGGCCTAGAGTTCTAATTCTAGATGAACCTTCAGCTGGTTTGGATCCGCAGGGAAGAGAAAAATTAAAGGCACTATTAAAAAGATTACATGAATCATATAACATAACCATTATATTAATATCACATCGAATGGAAGAAATAACCCAACTTTCAAGTAGAGTGATTGTAATGGATCATGGTAAAATCGTGCTAAATGGTTCCCCTAGAGAAGTGTTTAGCTATAAAGAAAAACTAGAAAGTTTATCTTTGGAATTACCAGAAATTACAGAAATACTCTTTCGATTAAAAGAAAGAGGTTGTGATATTAGAACAGATATATTCACAGCAGAAGAAGCAGTTGAAGAAATAATAAAAGTAATAGGGAGCCAAACCGATGTTAACTGATATCACAATAGGTCAATATGTACACGGTGATTCTATTGTACATATTTTAGATCCGAGAGTTAAGATAATAAACACTATAATTTTAATAACCAGTTTATTTTTGATAGCAAATTTCTGGGGATTTGCGATATTTCTATTATTTAATATTTCAATTATTTGGTTGTCAAAGCTTCCATTAAAAAAAGTTTTAAATGGACTAAAACCGATTTTATTTTTAGTAATGCTTACAGTAATATTGCATATATTTATGACTCGTGGAGGAGAAGTATTGTTTCAATGGAAGTTCATTAGAATAGAAAGTGAAGGATTATATACTGGTACATTTATGGCCAGTAGAATACTTTTATTAATTATGTTTACTTCTTTGTTAACATTAACAACTTCACCACTTAAGTTAACTGATGGTATTGAATATATTTTAAAACCACTTAAAAAAATTGGTGTACCAGCAAGTGAAATTTCTATGATGATGACAATAGCACTTAGATTTATACCAACATTAATGGAAGAAGCAGAAAAAATTATGAAAGCCCAAATGGCAAGGGGTGCAGACTTTGAGAGTGGTAATTTAATTCAAAGAGCTAAAAACCTTATACCTCTGTTAGTACCACTTTTTATAAGTGCTTTCAGAAGGGCTGATGAATTGGCATTGGCAATGGAATCAAGATGTTACCAAGGTGGTAAAAAACGCACGAGATTACACATCATGAAAGTAAAAAATAGAGATATTATATCTTTAATAGTTTCGATAGCATTAGCTGTTTTAGTAAGTTTCTTTTAGGAGATAAAATATGAGTATTTATAAAATAACTTTAGCCTATGACGGCACGAAATACAGCGGCTGGCAGAGGCAGAAAAATACCAGTTTAACTATTCAACAAATATTAGAAGAAAAATTAACAAAAATTAATAAAAGTTATGTACTGGCTATTTCTGCAGGGAGAACTGATGCAGGTGTACATGCAAAAGAGCAGATAGTTCATTATGAACTAGATGTAGATATTCCTGAAGCAAGAATGCCATTTGCTTTAAATAGTCTTTTACCAAGAGATATCATCTGTAAGGATGCAAAAATAGTTGATTCTGAGTTTCATTCCCGTTATGATGCTCAGGGAAAGTTTTACCGCTATAGATTAAGCAATAATAAGTTTCCATCTGTTTTTACACGCAATTATGTATATAATATTAGGAGTAAATTAGATTTTGAAAAAATAAAAGAGGCAGCCCCGTTACTGGTTGGTACTCATGATTTTGCATCTTTTCAAAATAGCGGTAGTGATATTTATGATACGGTAAGAACTTTAAAGAAAATAGAAATAAATAAAGTAAATGATGAATATCGATTTGACATTAAAGGTAATGGTTTTTTATACAATATGGTGCGTATAGTAATGGGTACCTTTATTGAAATTGGTCAGGGAAAAATGAAGTTGGAAAGTTTATCAGAGATCTTAGAATCTAAAGATAGGAGAAAAGCTGGTTTTACAGCTCCTGCAAAAGGTTTAACTTTAATGAAAGTCTATTATTAGATTCTTGACAATAAATATAAAGTGTAATAGAATTAATGTGACAATTTTTTAAGAATTTTAAAATAAATATTAATATATAGATAATAAGGGGGGATAAAGATGACAACATATATGGCAAAACCTGATGAAGTGGATAAAAAATGGTATGTCGTTGATGCTGAAGGTAAAACTTTGGGTAGAATAGCCTCCAGAATAGCTACTGTATTGAGAGGAAAACATAAACCTGAATATACACCACATGTTGACACAGGTGATTTTGTAATAGTTGTAAACTCAGAGAAAGTAACATTAACTGGTAATAAGTGGGATCAAAAAAATCATTACAAGCATAGTCAGTATCCAGGTGGATTAAAAAGTAAAACTTATCGTGAGTTAAGAGAAAAAAATCCTCAAGAAATCATTAGACACGCTGTTGATGGTATGGTACCAAATAATAAATTAGGTACAAAAATGATGAAAAAACTTAAAATATATGCTGGTCCGGATCATCCGCACCAAGCACAAAAACCGGAAGAATTAGAAGTATAATTTATTCTGGAAAGGAGGAATAAATATGGCTGCAGAAGTACAATATAGAGGAACAGGCAGACGTAAAACTGCTGTTGCAAGAGTTAGATTAGTTCCTGGGAATGGAAAAATTGTAGTTAATGATACTACTGTTGAAGAATACTTCAACCGTAAATCTTTAATACAGGATTTAACCTCTCCATTAGAGATTACAAATACAACTGATAATTTAGATGTTTTAGTAAATGTTAATGGAGGTGGACTTTCAGGACAAGCTGGGGCAGTTAGATTAGGTATTGCTCGTGCTTTATTGGAAGTTGATGCTGATTACAGAAAGTCTCTTAAAGAAGCTGGTTATCTAACAAGAGATTCAAGGATGAAAGAAAGAAGAAAATACGGACATAAGAAGGCCCGTAAATCTCCACAGTTCTCAAAAAGATAATCTTAAAATACAATATTTATATAAAAGTAAAAGAGAGGTCTTACCTCTCTTCAGAGTGTAGACAAAGTCACAAGATAAACACAAATATCTTGTGGCTTTTTTTAATAAAAAACCATCAAAACCCCTTATATATCAAGACTTTAAGTCACTTTTATGATATAATATATATAAGAGGT
>Ga0306869_1000095_pt1 | contig 52354 bp, 81 predicted proteins | sample AntRauTorckE6833_FD_190421 | JGI IMG/M metagenome (GOLD analysis project Ga0306869, IMG submission 190421) | Saline lake microbial communities from Rauer Islands, Antarctica - Metagenome Torckler E6 #833 (v2) (version 2) | ecosystem: Environmental > Aquatic > Non-marine Saline and Alkaline >... | reverse complement strand
GTTATAATTTAAACTTTGTTTATATCCATAATCTATTTTTTTATAATTTAATATATTTAATGGAGTCAATTTACTATAATGACAATAACTATTACTAGTTTTATTAAGAACATAATTAGTATTATCTAATAAAAAATAATTCATTACAACATAAACAAAATTTGTTTTAACATCTCGTAATGTAGTCATTAAATCATTATTTAAAAAATATCCTATTTCTAATTTATCTTTATTAGTAATATTAACAACTCCTTTTACATAATTTACATTATTAATTTCATATCTTTTATGTAAATGGTCATAGATAATATAATCAGTATTATTTTTATAATACCTACCATTAATAGGATAGCAATCGCCAGAATCTTTTATTTTTCTATCTCCTATTAAATAGTATTCATTTTCTATTTTTCTACAATTAATTTTTAATTCTTTTTTTCCCGTAATTGTAGTTACTTCTTTGTTTGACATAATATTTAACTATTTATTAAAAGATTATTTTTAATTTCTTCAATTTCTTTACCAAAATTATCAATTGCACTAGTCATTTGTTTAGAATAATTACAATATTCAATTTTATTAAAAGATTCTCTTTTTCTAATCATGTATTTATTATACATATTTTCCATTTTACTAAATAAAAATGAGAATTTTTTAAGTGTTTCTTCATTTTCTTTTTCAGTATAAGGTTCTAAATCAAATAATTTAATTATTTCATTTCCTTTTCTTTTTAATTCATTTATTTCTTTATTAGATAATGTTGAAGTAATTTCATCAAATTTTGAAATTTCTTTTTCATTTATAGAATTTAATTTAATAACTTTGCCAGTATATTGATCTGCAGTTATAATTTTATCTTCTAGTTTTATCCCATTTAAAAAATTATCTGAATAATTATTTTTTCTAGTAGTAACACTTCCATTTACAATTGTATAAATAAAATCTGAATTTAAAGGATTAAATCTCATAAATTCTATTTTACTTTCATTTTTAATAGCTTCTCCTTTTCTATTTAAAACAGGGTGAGTAGCGCACCAACTAGCTTTTTCAATAAAATTTAAACTATTTTTAGCTTTTTGAGTATTTAAGACATTATAATCACTTTTTCTAATTACTCTTATTCCATCTACAATATAAATAAAAGGATAATTTTCATAATCATTATATATTCTAGCATCAAATGGTATATAATAATCTTCATGTTTTATTTCACTTATACTTTTTTTAAATTTACCACTAATTTTATCATAAGGTTTACCTAAATAATCAGTGAAAAATACTTGATATGCATCAACTAAGTCTTCTTCTAAATAAATAAACTTCTCTTCTTTAGTGTATATAAATATACCATTAGTAACATGACCATTTCTTCTATAAAGAAAATTTTCAAAGACAATTTTATTTCTTTTTCTATCTTTATTTGAAATTACTTCATCTTTAATTTTAAAAACATTAGAAGTATCATTGGAAGAATTTTTTAATCTTCTGCTTCTTCTATTTTTATAATTACTAGTAATTTTATTAACATTATCAGATATTTTATTTTCTTTCCAATGATTTGGGACTTCATTATTATAATTAGAATGATTACTATATTGAATCCTTTGAGTCATTTTTTGTCTACTAATTTTAAAAGTTTCAGCTTTTTCTACATTACCATCTTTAATTTTATATACTATATTAGATTTAAATTCAAATATTTTTTCAATATCTTTTTCATTTTCAGTAATAGCTATTAAAGATTCTTCCATTGAAGAAATATAAAGACTGTTTTTAGATTCTTGATAATAATATAAAGGTCTTTCTTTTTCAGTATCTTTATCATTCTTATATTTTTTAGATTCCCCTCTAAAAGCATAAATAGTATTAGGTTCATTAGTATTAGTAAAAACTGTTGCTGCTGCACCTAAGTATTCATTTAAAGGTTTAAAACTTTTAGAATTAAAAATAGCTTCTAATAAAATACTACTATCATTTTTAAATTTATCACATTTATATTTTTTAGCAATATCATTTTCATTATAAAGAGTACCATTATGTACTCCTATAAACTCATATCCTTTATTTTTGTCTTCTCCAAATCCAAAAGGATGAGTATTTTCCTCATTTTTTAAACCTTTACTAGAGTTTCTAGTATGACCTATTATATAATTGTTTTCTAAATCATTATTATAATTTTTATTAATTAAAAAATCTTTAAAATATTTATCTTTTTTAATATTTTTTATAATTTCAGAATTTTTAGAAATTCCACAACCATCTCCACCTCTTGAATCATTATATATTCCTAAGATATCAAATTTTGCTTTAGTAAATTTATCATTACTATTTCCTGACCAAGCAAAAATTCCACAATTTAATGTAGTATTTTTTGTTATTTGGTTCTTAAAAAGTAGTTTATAGAATCTAACAAAATTTTCTATAAAAACACTAATTAAAAATACTAACATTATGCTTGATACTATTATAAATTGCTCACTCATATTTTTATTTTATTACAAAATTATTAATTATTTTTTCTTCTAATGACATTGCTAATGATATATCATTATCATCAATAGCTAACTTTACTTGAGCTAAAGTTTTTATATCTACCATGTCCATACTTCCAGAATTGATAAAATTTATTGCTTGTTTTACTTGATTAAATGCCCATTTTCTACTTTCTTCATCTTTAATCCAAAAATTAGACAATACTCTGTACTCTACTCCAAAAGTTTTTTCTCTAAAAGAACCTGCAGAGCCATAATATTCTCTTCTTTTTGTATCTTTATCTTTAACTAAAGAAGGCAAACCTAAAAAGATATCTAAAGCTCTTATTAATTTAATATTAGTTTCTGTATCAGAATTCTCATATCCAATATGAATATGTCCACCTGCTACTCTAATATTTTCTTTAATTTCTACTCTAGGATTTTCATATCTAGTATAAGCGTTAGTATCTGCTAAGCATCCAAAAAGCATACCTTGTTCAGAATTTAATTCTTTTTTATCAAATTTCATAGAAGGAATAATTGCTAATTTACAATCATTAACTTTAGCAATAGTTTCAATATTATCTAAAACATATTCTATGTTGTCTGAAAACTCTTGAGAATTTCTAGAAGGAGGAATATTAAATTCTGCCATTACATTGTCTTCTTGTAGAAAAAATCCTTCCCTGTCTAAAGGAATAGGGTCTTCTTTAGTTCCTCCAATTAACCCTTCTACACTTTTAGCTTTATTATTTTTAATGAAAAATAATTCTGGGTCAGCTCCTATTGTTACTTTTTTTATAATGCTCATATTGTTTCTTTTAAAATGTTTAAAATTAAATCATTGTTTTTTTCTAGATTTTCAGAAAATATAAAATTCCATTCAGAAGAGTCTATTTTAAATGATTTATTTATAGTCAAAAAATTTTGATTTTTATCTATTTTATCGATATAAAAACTGTTTTCATTTATATTTTTTTCTAAAAAATAACAAATTGATTTTGAATCAAATAATGATTTATCACTTTTTAAATATCTATCCACTAATTTAATTATTTTAAAGACTTTAATTTTATTGTTAATAGATTCTTTATAAATAGGTATAGAAAAAAATGAATTAGATTGTATTACGTCATAATCGTCTTCTTTAAATAAAACTGTTTTGGTATGAAAATTTCTATATAAAATAGATATTACTTGACTGGAATAATTTTTTGTAAATAACTCATATAAATTGTCTATTATACAATTTTTTAATGCTGATTGAGGATTATTCCCTATAAAATTAAAGAAATTATTTAAAAAATTTTGATTATTTATATCCAATATAGTAAAATTTTTAAAATTTTTTACTAACTCTGTACTTCTATTATTAGAAGTAATTAATAAATTTTTCATTTTTGCAAAGAATTTAAAAGTTGATTAATTATTGAATCTGTAAGTATTGGGTTAATCCTTTCTTCAGGATGGGATTGTTCTGCAGCCATAGGCAATTCTTTATGAATAATAAATTCTACATTAGAGAATTCTTTATTAATAGCAAGAATATCAAAATCATTAGTAATATCTGAAGGTATAGCAGATTGGTGATGAATAGAGTTAGTTTTTTTAAAATCTATATTATGCTTTTCTTTATTATAAGCTTCTCTAATATTAGAATATTTTTGAATTACTTCATTATTAAACTCTAAAGAATCAACTAATTCTCCTCTAAAATCATTTGATTGCTTTTGTGCATATTCTTGTTGTAAAGAGCCTCCACTATGTACTATAATGTTTTGAAAACCTGCACAAATACCATAAATAGCTGTTTGTTTATTATTTGCTTTTTCTAAATACTTTTCAAACATATTTGCAAAAAACCACTCATACTCTAAATCTGGGGATTGAGTTCCTATTAATGGCTTTTGTTTATAATTCATAGGATTTACATCTCTACCTCCTGGTAATACTAGTAAATCTACAGGAATTACTTGATCACATTGAGCATCAATAATTATAATATCTCCAAATTGTCTAAAATATTCTACATAAGCTGCATTTTGACCATACCCAGGATTAAATCTTCCAGAATGTTGATGTCCTAATAATCCAATTAATGCTGATTTAGTTTCTACTTGACTCATTTTTTTTTCTTTTTAAAATTTTAGGTAATTGTTCTATATATTTTTCTAATGTAACGTCTCCAAAACTAGGAGCAGAATTAATTTCTACTATAATAAATTCAGGATTTTCCCTTTTTTCTTCATTATTAGTAGTAGCAGATTGAATTCTTAAATCAATAGCACCTACATCAAGTTCTACTGCTTTTAAAGCTTTTACACTTTCTATTTCTATTTGTTCCCAATTTACTGGTTTATCAAACAAGTCATTATCTTCCATAATCCAAACACAATGATCATTATTACGATACCATCTATGTTCTTGTGGAGAATCTGATTTTAACATTTTTCTGCAAGAATAAAAACAACCTTCAGAATCTACATGAAGTCTATATTCTCTAACATAATTATAATATTTTTCAAATATATAGTTATTAAAATCTTTATTTATCATCCATCTTTGAAGAGCATCAACATTATCATGTTTTACATTTCCAATACCTCTACTACCTTTAATATGTTTAGATATAATAGGGTAAGGTAATTCATTAATGTTAATTTGTTCATTTGTGTTTTGATCAATAAACAATTGTTGGTTATTATCATATTTAAACCAAATTGCTGTTTTTATATTATTAGTTGCAAATTTTTGCTTCATTAGTAGCTTATTAGCACTATTTTTAATAGAACTAACACTATTAACTTCAATTCTTTTTTTATTTATTTCATTATCTTTTAATTCAGTAAAAGAACCAAATCTAATAATAGATCTAAATGGTAATAAAGGTAATTCTTTATATTTTGGTCTTAATTGTGAATGAGAAGGATGTCTACTTCTAATTCTTGGTCTAAACAATTTGTACTTTTTCATATTAATAAGTTTTTACTTGTGTTGTATAATGATCATACCAATTACCTGATGCTACTATAGGATTATTTTCTTTTAATTTGCTTTTATTTTGGTAGTAATAAAAAGCATTACCAAACGGAGTTTTTAAAATACCTCTCTCATAAGAATTATTTTTATTCTCTCCACGATAACCTTCTAAAACATTAACAGAATCAAAAACATCTGCATCTACAGCATAAACATGAAATGTTATACTTGTGTTTCCTTTATTTATTAATGCTGGAAAAGATTCTAAACTTATCATAGTAAATTTAGGTTTAGATTCAAATACTCCTACATATTTTGAATTTACAATAATATTATGATTAGACAATCCTTTTATTAAACTGCCATATACTGCTATTAATACTAATTCATTTTTTTTCATTTTATTAATTTATTTATTAATTTTTTTGATTCTCTAATTCCAAATTTTTTTGTAAAATCTGAAATATCTTTTGATTTAAATTTATCAGGAATTTCTATTTGAATAATATCAAATTCTTTACAAAATTTTTTACCAAATTCTCTGCCCCAATTTGTTTCTGAATCATAATCATTATCATATAAAAGATATAAATTTTCAAATCTTTTTTGCAATTCTTTAAATACATTTTCTTTAGGAATAATGTTTTCTGTTTGCAATGCTGTACTAGGAAATCCTGAAACTTCTCTAATACACATTATATCTTTTAAAGATTTAGTTATAATTAAATTGTAACCTATATTTGGTAATTGATTCCAACCTTGCCATACACTTTCGTTATGAGAAGAAAGCCATTTTATTTTTTTATTAAATGGTTGATATATTTTAAAACTATATTCTTTATCTTTATTTTCAACATAAGCATAAGCATATTTATCAGCTTTAATAATATTATCATTAATAAAAATATATTCTATTGGGACAACATTATAATATTTTAAAGTATATAATCTTATGCCAAATTGATTCCAATATTTTATATCATATTTTTTCCATTTTCTAGTTCTAATATTTAAATAACTTTCTTGTACTTTATCTAATTCTTTATCTCTATCTACTTTAACAAAATTTTTATTAATAGTTCTATTTAAAGGTTTATGATCAAAATAATATTTTAAATTAAAATCAATAACTATTTTGCTTAAAGCTTCTAAATGATTAAGATTAAACATTTTTTCAACAAATTTAATACAATCTCCTCCTCCTAAAACAAAATCTTTATAATAAATATTACCATCTTTACCTTTAAATAAAGAAAATGAAGGGTTTTTTTCATTTCTTAATGGTGATAAAATTGGTTTGTTTATTTTTAAATTCATACCAGAATAGAAATTAAATATATCTAAATCTGTAACATAATTTAATAAATTATTTTTAGTAAGAGATTTTTTATTTAAATTTATCATCTTATAGTAAATGCTATATTATTATTAAAGTGAATTTTATGAAATATTTTGTTTTCTTTATAAAATTTTTGCAAAATTTCACTTTGTCTTTTTTCTATTTGTTTTGCTCTTTCTATTAACGTATTCATTTTTATTGAATTAAAAAAGGGAGATGGTCAGTCTCCCTTTAATGTTACTATTTATAAACTATTGATATTAAAATGTTTCAAAATCATCATCATCCTCACTATCTTTTAACTCTTCCATAGCTTCGTTTAATGATGTATCATTATCTTCTTCTGTATTAGGTGTAATTTGTTTCATTACATCTGATTTTTTAACTTTTAAATTAGTCTCTTCAAGAGATATATCTCCTGATTCTACAAAATCAAACATTCTAACTCCTAAATATTTACTAGGCTTTTTGTCATACCCATAACAAACAAAAAGATTAAATTCTGATCCTATTGCTTTTTTTTTAAGTAATCCCATAATTTTCTTGTAACCATCTTCATAGCTACTTACTTCTGGAAATTCATAGTCATCTCCAAAACGTGCTCTAGCAATGCTTAACAATCTTGCAAGTTGTCTATTTGCAGCTGCTTCATTTTGTCCATCTGGAATATAAAAAGCTACATTAATTTCTCCTTCTGAATCTTCAAAAAAGATTTTGTAATCAGGAGAACCTGGTTTATCTTCTGGTTGTTTTTTTACAATTTTAGTTAATTTAGCTTTGGCTACTCCTGCTTCACCTCCGTTAAAAATTGATATATTGTTTTCTTTTACGTTATTTAAATTGATCATATTTCTTTGTTTTATTTATTATTTTTATTTAAAAATTTGAGTCCAGTTTGAAGTTACTGTATCTTTGTCAGGATCATACTTAGAAAGTAAAACATCTTTATTTCTAAGATGTTTAATTCTAGTACCTGATAATAGAGATTCTGAAGGTTTAAAATTTAGTCTACCCTCAAATTCATCTCTATAAAAATAAGCAATAGCATCAACTTGAGCACATAGGATAGGACCTGTTTTACCAGTTAAAGAGATACCTCTTTCATTCATTTCTTTTCCTTCTCTTTCAACTAATTTATCTTTAACATGTCCTAATAGTATGAGTGTTTCACAAAGTTCACTTAAATCATTGATAATGCTATTAAGAGCTTCTCTTAAATAATAATATCCTGCACCTTGAGGCAATGTTAAAACACTTTTACCTTCCCAATTTCTACCCATAGGCGTATTTTTATACATTTTATTAGCTAAAGGTATAGCTATTTCTTCTAAAGAAGATACAGTATCAAGAGCAATTCTTGTATATACATATCCACCTTTTTCTTCATTAGCTGCTTTAATTTTATTCATAATGTTTTTAAGAACTACTATAGGTAACTTTTTCTGCTCCTTAGCTTCTTTCTTAACATTTATTTTTAAAGCATCTACATATTCACTACCATTCTCTATATCTAATATTAAACAATCATCCAATTGAGCTAAAGCTGTTGTTTTGCCCATTTTTGGTTGACTATATATTATCATAGTTCTTGGATTTTTAGATGTCGATTTGACAATCTTTTTAGGTAATTCCATAAATTTTTCTTTCTTTCATTAATTCTTTTTTTCTGTAATTCATGTAATTGTTCTATAGTTTTAGGAGTGTAATTTATAGTTTCACAGCATACATTAATATAATATTTTGAATTAATTATATTTTCATGTGTATGCCCATGAATATTATATTTTACCCTATAATCCAATTCGTTTTCATGTATTGGTATATGAGTTAAAAAATATTTAATTTTATTATATTTAAAATTTTCACATCCTGATACACAATCAACATATTTTAATAATTCAGGAGTATGGTTTCTAAAATCATGATTTCCACCAATTACTCTTTTTCTTCCTTTTAATTGATCCAAATAAAAATACCATTTTGTTTTTTCCATTGTAATATCTCCTAAAATATATACAAAATCTTTTTTATTTACAACAGAATTCCATTTTTTTATGATATATTCATCCATTTCAAAATGATCTTTAAATCCTCTTCTTATAGCCATATTTTGATGACCAAAATGAAGATCTGATATAAAATATTTTCTACTCATTTTATTTATTTTATTATTTTATATTTTATTCTACTAAAATATATATCGTATAGTGTTCCAAGGTATTATTTCATTGTGTATGTTTTTAAATTGATTAATAGCTTGTTTTTTTAATACTTTTTTGTATCTAACATTTTTTCCTCCATATTCAGAAATTTTCTTTTCTTGAATTTTAGGATTCCATAATAAATACTCTTTTTCTAATTTGTTTTTTACATTGTTTTCATGTTTATCTTTGTTATGAGTTAAAAATATCACTTCTGCTAATACATCTTTTTTATATTCTTCTTTTACATATTGATCTAATAGCCCAAATAAGTCCATATAATCTGTTTTCCAGCCTTTATATAGTATTACAGGACTAAAGTTAACATGAACGTCATATCCTGCTTCATAGAACCTATTAATAGCTTTAATTCTATCTAGTATAGAAGGAGTATTTGGTTCAAAAATAGTACTTAATTTTTGTGGCATTAAACTAAACCTAATCCTGACTTTTTCCCAAGGATTAAATTTTAAAAAATGATTAGGAATTATTTTAGTTGCTAAAGTTGCTTTAGCTCTGTTATGATCTCTAAAAAATCTAAATATTTTTTCCCAATCATAATATTTACTATGTAAAGCAAAATCTTCATTACAGGAAATATCATAAGTAACAAATTTAGAATCTGTTTGATTAGGTTTATCAATTGTTTCAAACACTACATGATGATCTACAGCAGTTAAGATATCTTCTATATTTTTAGGGATATCTAAACCTTCTGGTCTATGCCTTTTCATATAGCAATAGCTACAATTTAATAGACACCCATATCCAAAAGAGGGACTAATAAAATCAGAACTTCTTCCAGATTCACGAATTAGCATTGACTTTCTATTAATTTTTCTTATTAAACTCATTCTCTTATTTCTTGTAATTTTCTATAAACTGCTTTAATTTTAGGATAATTATCTGGTTTTGGTAATTCTTTAAAATAATTTACTGCACCATCAAAATATAATGGACATACAGTACCTCCACCACCATCACGACCTCCTAAAATTTCTAAAAATCTTATATTATCTTTAAATAATTTAATATCATAACCCCAATATTCAGGAATATCATGTCTAAAAGGACTAAATAATCCTAAAATAACATTAGCATCTCTTTGTGTAAGTTTACAATCACCTAAACCATCTAATGTAGGTTTTAATCTATCATATTTTTTATTTTCTATAGATTCTTGTGCAGAAGCTTGTTGCTGTATGACAATAGGTATATAATTATATTTATTTCTTAATTTAATTAAATAATCTGATGATAATTTAACAATTGATTCATGTAAATTTAATTTTTGCCCTCTAATAGTCTCAGTAGTAATTAAACTAATGTGATCTATTATACACATAACATATTCTTCTGGATCATCTGCTTCATAATAGTCATCAACTTCTTTAGTTATAATTTCACCTGTTTTTTTATTAGTAAATTTAATATCTCTTTTATGTTGAACACCACTATTTTGAGCATAGGATCTCATAAATTTATAAATACCATAAGGATTTCTAATATCATCTATAAACTCCACTATTTCTTCTATTTTATCAAAATATGGTTTATATTTTTTAATAGTATCAATAGTTTCTTGGTTTAATATTCTATCATGTTTAGTAGATTTAAGATCTCTTGGAGAAATTCTAATGCCTTCTTTTACATATATAATATTAGAAAAAGCAGATAGCATTTTCTCTTCTTTTGACATTTCTAAAGAAAAATAAAATATTTTAAGATTAATATTTAAATCATTATCAATAACTTGCTTAATTGTATTGTAAAGAAATAAAAAATCTGTAATTTGTGTTTTACCTACCTTTGAATTAGCAGTAATTAAATAATATTTTCCTTGTTCTATACCTGGGGATTCTTCTTCAAATCTTGATAACCCCCAGGGAATACAATTTATTTTACCACTTAATAATCGTTCTCTACGATCTTCTATATAATTTAAAGTTTTATTAAATAACATTTTTTTCTAATTTTAGTTAATTAGATTGTTTGTTTATGTTATTATAAAGTTTCAACTATAGTTTGTAATGATTTTAAAAATGATTTATTTGGAAAACTTTCTAAAAAAATAGAATCTTCATAATCTTGTAAAAACTCATCATTTTCTAATTTACTAAAAGTACCTGAATAATTCCAAATTAATGATTTATTACTTAACAAATTTAATTTAATAAATGAATTAAATTTATTATTACTAGAATTCAATTTATTGTTTTTAAAATGGTTTTTTAAAGATTTAAATTCTTCTTCTTTAATTAAATTTGTAACATTTAAATTAAAATAATTTCCTAAAACTATTTTATTAATATTTGGACAAAATAAAAATTTAGGAGTACTTATTAAATTTCCAATTGATCCAAATTCTTCATAATTTTTAGAATGTATAATTAATTTATAAAAATAAATATAAAGATAATTAAAGTATTCTTTTATATAATCTTCAAATGATTGTTTAGAATGATTTTTTTCAGAATATCCTAAATACATTTTATAAGACTGTTCTAAACTTCTGTAAGTATTGTCAGAAAATTTATTATCATATTTTTCTAAATTTAAATTATCATAAGTAGCTAATGTATGAATATTTCCTGTACGTATTCTATTTAAAAATCCTTTAAAAGAATGTCCAAATGTAATTTTTTTTTTAATAACTTTACAATTATTAGAAGTTAATCCCATCATTGCAATAAAAAAATTAATATCGTTTCTTTCCTTTAAAGATTTTTTATTTAGTTTAGTAAATTTTTTACTAAAACCTTTTATTCTTTTATTTTTATTCATATATCCAATTTTTAAATTCACTTTGCCAATAATATAAAGAATTTGAGCTGTTATTATTTTTAAAAGGTTTTTCATTTATTTTATTTAACTTTAAAATATTTTCTATAAATTTAACTTGACATTTATAATTTGAAGGCATAGTTATATCTACACTAGTGTAAGGTGATACTGGTAAATGCTCTTTAATTAATAATTTTAAAAATATTGCAAAATATTTATCAAAAAAAGTTTTATTAGTACTATAACAATATGAATTTACTGACATACTATATCCTAAATTTAATGAGTGAGGATGTATAATATTTCTTTCAATTCTTAAAACATTACTATCAAGAAACATTACATTTGCATTTTTTTTATTATCTGTTGAATTTATAAAATGAAAATATAAATCAGAATTAAAAAATTTAGGTGAAATAAATAAAAAAAAATTACCGTCTATTTTTTTTAAAATTCCTTTTATATTTGCATTTACAAATCTATTATTTTTTTTAAATGTTATATTAGCTATTTTAAAAATATTATTAACATTATTTTCTAATATTGAATTAGTAATTTTTAAAGAAGCTAAAGGATTTTTATATATTTTTGCATTATTTTTTAATTTTAAAGATTTGTTAGCTATTTTTTTTTCTAATTTGTCATAAAAATAATTTACTAGTATTTTGTTTTTATTATCTTCAGTTTCTTTTACTTCTATTATAAAATTTTCCATTATAAAGTAATTAAAAAGTTATTATTATTACCATTATTAATTTTAGTTACATTTGTAAATTTACATAATTTGTTTACTAATTTATTAGTTAATTCTTCTTTAATATAGCCTGTTTCATAATCATAAATAGTAGAAAATTGAAAATTAATTGATTTATTATTTTTATATAATACACTAAATATAAAATTTATAATAGCAATAACTACTTCTTCTTCAGATATTTCTGAATTTAATGACAAGTCTGAAAGATTTACATATGCAAAACCACAACAATTAAAATGTGGAGTATAAAGTAAAGTAAAATCTAAATTATTATTTTTATAATATAATTTATACGATTTTGTTATTTTATCAATTTCAATATTGTTTATTAAACATTTTGAATCAAATTCTATTAAATTATTTAAAGTTTTAGATATATTAAAAGTATTAATAAATATACATTTTTTATCTAATATATTTTTGTTAACTTTTAAAAAATTAAAACCAAACATTTCTTTTTCTTTATCTTTATGTAATGTATTTATATTATATAATTCATTATGTACTTTATTATTAAAATAACTATTAATAAAATTAAAAAATGCATTATACTCTTTTAAATTTGTAACTAATTTTTTAAAATCTTTTATAAATTTTTTTTTATCTTTTTTTAATTCTAGACTAGGAGACTTTACAAATGTTTTGTTAATAATTCTTATAAAATAATCATTTAATTTTTTTTTATAATAAAAATTAGATCCATATGGTTTAAATCCTAATATTTTAAATTTAAAACAATTGTCTATATTAGAAATTGAAAATTTTTCAAATTCTAATACTTTAATTTTAAAAATTCCAAAATTTTCTATAGAATAATAAAAAGAATCTTTAGTGTTAATAATTTGATTGTTTGCTAAGTTTACTATTTCCATATTATTTTAAATTACTTGTCCAATTATTATTTGTTTCATCTATAGATTCATCTATATAAGCTTCTAACGAAGAAACTTTTATTTTATTTGAGTTTTCCTTATAAATAAAGTAATCAGCTCTTTGCAAATATGTAAAATCATTTACAGAATTTACATAAACTTTTGCAGCATTTAATATTTGATCAAAAGTATTATTGGGGTTGTTTTTAAGAAAAATACTTAGATTTTGTTTACAATTAGTTAATGAACCCATTGCACCTTTTTTAAGTCCTTTAAACACATTTCTATATTCTTCAACTCTATCTTCAATTTCTTGATTTACTTCTCTATCAGTTTTTTTACTTACTAATTGAACTTTGTTACCAATATAATCAATTTCTTTCTTTAAAGAATTTACAAAATTAATACCTTTTTGTCTGACAACAATGCTGTTATTATTTAGTTTTAAATATTTTTTATTTTCAAGATTTTCAATAATTTCATCTTTAAAAGTAAAATCATAACTTTCTTGTAAAGCTATAAGAGCAACAATTTCTTCATAAGTAATTTCTTTTTTTTCTAATATATCTTTACTAATTAATATTGCTTTCATTCTAAAATTTTTAATTTTCCTAAATAATTTTGATATTTAAATTCGTCAACTTTACCATTTCCTTTACAAATTTTGCAAGTTTTAGCACGTCTTTGATTTGCAATTTCTCCTGTTCCTAAACAATTTGGACATTCTAAGTTATTTTTCATAATTTAATTTTTCGTTATTGTTTTATTTAAAATTTAAATATCTGCGTAAATATTTAATACTACGCAGATATTTGTTTACATTTTTTTATTTTAAACTATATTTACTTTATAAAGTTTATAATTTTGAATTTATTAATTTTTGTAATTTTCTAACAGTTATAACTCTATTTTTAATTGAAGGGTAACTTACAGATAAAACATCATTAATACTAAGACAAGGATTGTTCATTAAAATATATTCTTCAGCTTTTTCTTTTGTTGAGAGATATATACAATGTTTAGGATTATGTGTAGTTTTCATTATACAATTTTCTACTATTAATAGTTTAAAATTATTAATAACTTCTACACCATAAACTTTATCACCTTCAAATATATCAACACCATCTTCTGTTGTAAATAATGGTTTGTTTTCTTTAATATATTGTTGAGCTTTTTTTTCATTAGAAAAATATAAAGCATAATCGTATGGATGATTATTTCTAAAATCAACTTTACCTAAATGATCTAAATCAGTTTTGTCAATTGCCCAACATTCATCACCTTTAAAAATTTGAATTCCATTTTCTGTTATGAGTAATGGCTGTTGAATTTTAGAAATAAAACACATATTTGTATTAAATCCATGATGATTATGATTAGATTGAAAGAATAAAGTATCACTAACTATTGTAATTTTTGTTAATTCACCAATTGGATAAGCTACATTATTATTATGTCTTATTATATCACCAACAGTAAATATTTTACCATCTGATAATCTTTTAATTGAATATATTCTATTATTATAACAATTAAGTAAAGCTTCAATAAAGCTTTTACTATTACTTAAATCAACTTTTGTAACCCTATACTTATCACCTTTCTTTAAAAGTAAACTTAATATTTCATAATCTTTTTCAATTACTTCTTCCCAAAATTCTGGATAATTTTTTAAATATACTTTTTTACCATTATCCCAAATAAAATCATTACTACATATACTATTAAGTGTCCAAGAGCAACCTGGATAATTTTTAATTAGTTTAAAATTTTTCATTTTTAAATTTTTAATTAGTTTTCTATTTATTTTAATGTGTCCAATAATCTACTATTGCTGCTTTTGAATTTAATGGTACAGTTTTACACCATATAGCACCAGCATCAAACATTGCTTTTTCTAAAGCTGTTGCAACTGTTTTACTTAACTTTTTTTCACATTCTACATTAATCTCATCATGTACTAAATTAGTAATAAACACTTTAGTTTCTAAGTCGTTATCTAAAATCCATCTTCTAAACTTTATAGCTGCTGCTTTAGTTATACTTCCAGCAGCTCCTTGAATTATGTAATTAAGACAAGCTCTTTCATATTTACCTTTTATAGAATAAAACTTACTCCACTCTCCATTTAATTTATATTCTTTTAATTTATCAAAATCTTTAAAGTAAAATTTTCTATTTGTTACTTTATCTATAATAATATAGCCTCTTTTCATAGATTCTATAATAACTTTATCAAAGAACTCTCTAAGTTTAGGAAATGATCTAAAATAAGACTCATAGATTTGTTCTCCTCTTTCTAATGATATACCTAAATTGTTAGCTATAGTATATCCATTACCTCCATAAGCTAAAGCAAAACTAACTGACTTTGCTATTTGTCTAAGCTCTGGAAATCTTTTTTCAATATCTTCTAATTCAAGACCTTTTAATTCTGGAAATATTTTTCTTGCATTATAACTATGCATGTCAGATTCACCTGCTTCATAAAAAGCTAATATATCTGGATCTAAAGATGCATTTGCTAAACAAATATTTTCTTGACCACTATAATCTGAATTTACAATCTTATTACCATAATCTGCTCTAAAGCATTTTCTAAATTCTGGATCAGAAGGAATATTTTGTAAATTAGGTCCAGAACTACTTATTCTACCTGTATTTAATATTTGATTATAATTACTATGTAATCTATTTGTAATAGGGTTTACATGATCTAAAAATTTTTTACCAAATGTAGTAATACATTGTTCTAATTCTTTAAACTCTAAGTATTTTTTAATAAGTTCTTTTAATTTATCAGGTATATCTTTATTGATAGTATTTAATGAAGCATTAACAACTTTAGCATTAACTGTATAAGATAACTTTTTAGTTGTTTTAGATATTTCTTTAGGACATATACCTAAATATACAAAAAAATCTATAACTTGTTTTGAAGAAGTCCATTTTATTGTACAATCAAATCCTTTCTCAAACATGTTATACTGCTTATAAACAAAATTACTATTAAAATAGTTATTAATTACAAACAAATCAAGATTAGTAATTGCTTTCTTAAATTCTTTAAAATTTTTATTATAAAGCTTTAACCATCTTTCTTTATCAATATTTAAACCTTTATACTCAATATCACCTAAAACTTCAATAAATTTCATTTCAAGATGGATAGTTTTAGATATATTATCTTCTTTTATTTTCTTTAATTGTTTTTTTTGAATTAATAGAGGATAAAATATATCTTCAGCACCATATTTTAATTGTCTTTTAGTAAATTTTTTATCTTTTATACTTAAAAATTCTAATCTAGTACCTTTATCTACAGTTATATCAAGATATCTTTTATTTAAATCTTTTAACCCATTACTTAATTTATAGCCTGAATATAAAACTTTTTCAGCAATCATAGTGTCATATAAATTATTTATACGAATTCCATAATTATGTAATATATGTTTATATTCAAATTTTAAATTATGTCCTACTAATTGTATAGTAGGAGAACACAATATTTCTTCTAAAAAAGATATAGAAACAACTCTAGTATCAAATATAAATTGATGTTCTAAATTACCTATTTGAAACATTACAATTTCACTTGTGTAAGGGTCTAAACCTTCTATCTTACCATATTTATTATATTTTCTAGTAGTTTCTATATCTAAACCTAGTAAATCTTGATTTTTTAAATACTTTAATATTTTTTCTTTCTTTCTATCATTTAAACTATCATAAAAATGATAATTTAATTTCATTTCAGTCATTCTTTAATTTTTAATATTTAATGAATCTTCTACTTTACTAATAATATCATATATTATAATCCATAATCCTATTAGGACTAATATTGAACTAGCAAAGTTATTAATAAAGCAATTATCACCTATAATTAAAATAATTATACCTAATAATAATAATCTGTATTTTTTAATAATTTTTTTAACATTTTTCATGTTTTTGTGGTTTTTAAAACAGCTATGTTATTTTAAATAATATATATTTCTTTTTGGTTCTTTTTCTTTGTAGATAGAATATTTATCTTAAAAATATATATTAACATACGCTGATTTAGTTATTTATTTTACTTCTAATCAATTATTTAGATTAAATGGACATAGTATATTCATTTAAAAAAATCAGCTCTTAGAATTCTTATTTAAGTGAATTCCTAATAATAATATTATACATATTAAAAGTATAAAAAATTCTTTTAAATCTGTATTATTAATCATTATAATTATACTTTCTAACATTTTACATTATTTTAGTTAATAAAAAAAGTGAGGTATAAATTAATATACCCCACTTCAATATAGTTAAACACAAACAAACAATCTATAAGTTCATGAATGTTTGAAAATTTAACTAGAAACATCAAATCACAACATTTGACAAAGAAACATCTTTATATATTTAATTAATATATTTAAATCAAAAAAGGGGAATATAGTGTCCCCTTATCACTTTCACACTTTTTTAAACAACCTCTATTTAAAGAGATAGTGGAGGTGAAGGGACTCGAACCCTTGTCTTTACATACTTATATAATAATAATTTATTACAGCTTATTCTATTTTAAAGATATAGAAATCTTATAAGTAATATTTAATTACAGCTTCACAATATAGTTAAACTATACTTCGGGTCTTTCAAGGTTACTGATTAAATATTAAAAGTTATAGCTACTACTAACCTTTTTTCACTATGGATATTTATGCTGCTAATTTAAATTCTGTAATATCGCTACTTTTGTTCACAATATTATGAATTACATTCATATTAGCTTCTACTTGTGCAGTTTCCTGCGTGTTGTTAACTTCTCCATTTAAGAAAAATTCACCTTAGTTTTACAAGTTATCTCTCTTGGCTGATTATTATTACTAATTATACAAATCAATTCCAGGACACCCCCAAAAATTAAACAGATTTTACTACATATTTAGGTAGGCAAGTTAAAGTCTTTACAACTCTTATATATTAGTCTATAAGTAACTACAATTTTAATAAAAATTGCCAAAATTATTCTACTTTAAAATCTATTTTTAAAGCATTTATTCCTTCTTGTTTTAAATCTTTTTCTGCTTTTCCTGATTGTATATCTTTTACCATATCTTTCCAATCATCAGATTCTATAAAACTTTGAGTAGCTTCAAATTCAAATATTATTTTTACTTTTGCCATAATTATAATTTTAAAAATTAAATGTTTATTTATATATTTTTTAATATTTTAAGTAAATAATTACTTACATATTTAATTCTTCAAGCATTTTCATACCTATATGAGTAGCTTTAGATTGTGGTTTACTAATAATACATGGTTTAGTATCAAAATTAAATTTATTTACAACAAAATTATAATAAAGATTAAATACATATTCTTTTTCTTCTACTGTTAAAAATTTTTTTGTATTAGTTTTATTTCTGATTGTTCTTAAATTAGTCTTTTGAATAGTTCTAAGCATATTATAAGAAGATTTATTATTTACAATAGCTTCAATTTGTTCATTATAACTAATAGAGTTATATCCTAATTTTTCTTTGTTTGTGTAACTTAACATAATTTTTAATTTTTATAAGATTCTAATAGTTCTAAAATATAATGTACTAATATTATAAATGGTAAAAATGTAATAACAATTAATGCTTTAATACCTATATAATTTTCATTGCTTCCAATACTAAATGCTGCATAAATGACATACAATAAAGTATTGATCCATAATGCTATAATAGCAATATTTATTATAATATTTTTAATTAATGATTTAAATCTTTTTAATTTCATTGTTTTTCATATTAATTTCTGTTTTGTGTTGCGTCTGCGGCAGCTTTTCCCCATTTTTGTAATTCTTTGTAAAAATCTTTGAATATTCTTTTTAAATTTTCCATTTTTGTTTTGTTTTGTTAATGAAGTGTTAATCTTTTTCTTATACTTTGATGTTAGCAGAAATGTTTTGATTTTATTTGTTCTCTTAGTGTCATAATTTACAGTTTTAACAGTCCCAATTAGTATAAAAATTTCCTTTTATAATATAAAATGATGATCTAACATAACTACCACCACCTTCACATCTTTTATATTGGTATTCTAAACTTTTGTATTTTTCTACATCTTTAAGTTTTAATTTGTTTTCTTTTAGGTAGTCTGCTATGTCTTGTACACCTCTTGGTTGTATTAATTTCATTTTTGTTTTGTTTTGTTATTCATATCTGTTGTTAGATACAATAAAATTATTCTTCCGTTACTATAAAGTTATGTCCGTAATACTCAAGGTTGGATTCTTCACCATAACCTAATTCTTCTACCATGTTTGCAAGTTCCCTGTCACTTATTTGGTCAAGGTTTACTAATTTTTGTAGAATAAGCCTTTTAGCTTCTGTTCTTGTAATGTAAATTGTGCTTTTCCATCCCATAATTTAAAAGTGCCTAACAATGGCTAAAGTTAATAGCCTCAATAGGTCTTGTTATAATTTTTTTGTTAGTAGTTGTTCTATCTCTTCCATGTCTTTTATAGTGTCTATTAATTCATCAGGTAAATTTTCAAACGTAAATAACTCAAATACACTTTCTTCTTCGGTTTCTCTAAACCAATGAGGTAAGTATCTGTAGGTTTTACCACTTCCAGTATTTACTATTGTTCCTATGTTATTAAATAGCTCTATTTGTTCTTTTGAGAATTTTACTTTTATCATATTTTTAGTTTTTAAAACCACCCAGTTGCTAACAATGTGTATAGCAAATAAGCCAGTCAAGTTTGTATTTTCAATTCAAATTTATAGTGTGGCTTACATTGCTAATGTCAAGATTTATATCAGTAATATTGGGGCATTTTTTAGCGTTTTTGTTTAAATAATCCTGCTCTTTTTTGGTTAGATTATCAAATCTGTACCTCAATTCCTCATAAGTAAGAATTTCAATACCATCGCCTAAGTTTATTTTAAAAACTTTTTTATCAACAGTTTCTTTTTTTCTAAATCTAAGTAAGTCCATCCATCCCATAAAATAACGCACCTTAACAATTTATAAAAACAAAAGCCTGTTAAGGTGCTTAATTTTAAAGCTTTTGCTTGTTTATATTAATTCTGTTTTACTCGTTAATTTCTACTTGTCTATACGCTACTTTTCATATACAAAACGTTATGTGTCATTTACCAATACTTGCCTTTATCCCAAGATGTTTCACCATAACTTAAATCATACATTGAATGTTCCCACTTATTGCATCTTACACAAGTTCTGTTACATTTTACAATTGTATCTTTATCCATCAGCCAGTCGTGATGACCTAAACGACACATAACAACGTGTAAAAACCATTGCTTTATCTTTCCGTAAGTTTGTTTTAATCTATTCATTTTGTTTATAATTTAAAAGTCGTTGTTCTTCTGTTAAGTCGCAACAGTTCTTACACAAACCGTTGTAGGCAATTAAAATGCTTTACATCCTTTTTTAAAACACTCATTACAAAGTTGAGGAAGTATATCCTTGCTTTCGTCATTACCACACCAAACGCATTTTAACTGTTCGCTTTGCCCTACAACACTTGGTATAGTGCATTGCTCTGTTAAGTTTTTTATTAATCGTTCCATATTCTTAAAAATTTACTGTGTTTATACTCGTTCGTTAGGAACAATGCTTAAATCCTACTACATATTTAACCTTTAGTTGTTTGACAAAATCATCAGAAGTTTGTGGCTTCTTTAAAACTTCTCGCCTATCATATAAATCCCATTCTCTTTGCCATTGTCTAAATTCATTTAGCACTTTACCTAAAGCACAGTTGCTAATATCTGCTATAAAATCATTGCCGTTTTGTGCTTTACTTGAAGTTTCATTATCTTTATTCATTTTGTTTATAATTTTAAAGTTTAGCGTGTTTAATTGGCAACGCTTCATAGCCTTGTCATTAGGGTGCATTCTTTATTAATTTTTTCCATATCTAATCGGTTTAAAAGTTAATAATAACATGGCATATACAAATTGTCAGAAGTCATATTTTTTTTCTAATGGCTTGTAATATTCCTTACAATGTTCGCATTGGTAAGTACATTTACTTTCCCTTTCAATTTCTCGTTGGCAATAAAAGTCCCTGTTAACACCAAATAAACGCAATTTTTGTTCTCTCATCCATCGGTTAAATATTTCAATTTGGTAATACATTTCTTCTATTAAGTTCTTCATAAAATTGTATTTATTAATTTTGTTATAGTGCACTAATAATTTCTATCATAATTTATTTTTAGATTTACTTTTTATATTATAAAATATCTTTATAAAACCCCACATTGTTAATGCCCCTGTAAAAAATATTATTACATGATCTATTTCCATTATAGTATTTTCCTTTTGATTAGAAACATTATTCCTATTACTGCTCCTATTAATAAAAAGAAACCTATGTTTGCATCTATTGGTGCTGCAGGAGGACATTTACCACTATTACAAGCAGAGTTACCAGAACAAAAGGGATAATCAGGACAATTATTAGGGTTTCCACCTTGTAATACATAAAATGTTTTCATAGTAATTTTATTTAATTTTTGTGTTTACTCTTTAAATTTTCGACTTTCTCTATTTCAATAAAAACCATTTATATTAGCGTACATCTTCCATAACCTTTTGTGTACTTTGGCTTTGTTCGGGTTATCACTAATATAAATGGGTAAAAAGTAATAATAGGCTTTATAAATCTTATTTGGCAATTTATTACGTTATTACCTAATAAATTAATAGTAAGATCTCTGGTAGTCTAATTCTTATTCTTTAATCAAACTTAGTTACATCTGAGGTAATATTCTTGGGAGACCATTTCACCTTCACGGTTACAATCTGTTATACTTGATGCATAATACTCGCCACCTACATAAAATGAACCACTATAAGGGTCTTTAACAAAATAACATTCACATGTAAAATCTTCTTCTTTCTCACAACTTGTAATTGTAAGTAATCCTAATGCTAGTACTAATAATACTTTTTTCATAATAATTTGATTTAATTTTGTGTCTACTCTTTAGATTTTCGACTTTCTTTTTAATTTAACTTAAAACCCAAGGAATATCAGGTATTACTTTGTTAGACAATTCTGCTTTATCTTCTTCATGCATGTGAAAAAGTCTTCCTTGCATTCTTTCAGCTTCTTCAACTTCTATATCTTCAGCTAAAAGCTTTGGTTTGAATTTTTTATTAAAGCTTTTTAAAGATCTATTTGTAGCTATGTACTGAACTCCTGTTCTTTTTTTGTTAAGTTTGATTACATTCATAATTTTAATTTTTAGTTGTTATTGATTTGATTTTAAATTTCATTATGGTATAAATTATTATTCTGTTTTTTTGTAACATTAATCCTATTAGGAGTAATACTAAAGCTCTTATTCCTATAAAGTACATAGCATCATTTAGCCAGTTCATAGGTCCTGAAATAGATCCTAGAGATAGATAAAAGTTAGCTATGACTACTGAAAAGCTTATTATTAGTAATGATCCGCTTAGGTTTATCAACCACTTTGCTACTATAAATAGTAATTTCATAATATTGCTTTTAAAGGTTATTTATATCTTTGATAGTTTTATTTAATTTAAGTTAGATCTTAATTTTTTAGCACCATCTATAATAGCTGTTGTAGTATCAACTTGTTTATGTTATTATGTTAATACTTTTTGTAACTCTTTATGACAGTTGTTTCTCCAATTAGGAAAAGTTTCTTTACAATCTTCTCTAAAATTTACAAGAGTTCTACATTGAAACCCATTTTTATTTGCTTCTTTAGATAATAGTTCAGCTTCTTTTAAATTATTTACATGGTATGTTTGCCATATCATTCCTCCTGCTGTATTTCTAATTTCAAGAGTTTTAGGAAAATTATTACTATCACTGTGATTTTTATACATTTGTTTGAATCTTAATTGTTAATTTAAAAAAATACCTGTAACTTGCAATCAAACTTACTTACTCTTTTACAAGGTTACAATATTATGTTCTTTAGCTATAGATTACAGGTATTTAATTTATAAATTTTCTTTAGTTTTCTTTATCATAACCTAAATTATAACAATCACTACAATACTCATGTGATGAAGGTGTACTACATCTTTTACAATTTGTAACCCAATAATCATCTATTAATTCCTCTTTATAATATTCATCATCAGTCATGTTATATGTAATTAAATTAATAAAAAACTAGAATAATTTATTTTTTTCAATTTTTATTGATTATAAAATCTAAATACTTATCAACTTGTATAATACTTTTATTAAACATATTTTCCAAAAGTTTAGATTTTTGTTGAGTAGGATTACTAATAGAGTTTCTATTGTAACTAGATTGACCTCTATAATTAGTAGTAGTACTAGTAGTTGTTTCATTATAGCCATCTACTGAAACTTGAATATCTTTTTGATATTCTTTACCATTATATACTATTTTTACATAAAAATTACCAATTGCTTTTCTAGTATATTTTGATTGTCCATTAAGCATAATCATAGTAGAAGTAGTAAAATTTGTAACAAGCTTTAAATCAACTAACATTATATTTATTTTGATTTTGCTATCAGAATATGAATTAAATTTTGATAATAAATAACTTTTATAAATTTTCTTAAAAGCTGTTTCTGATTGATATTTATCAGTACTTCCACTTGAACTTTTTTTACCATTTTTTAAGAATACTTTATGTTCTAATTCTCCATCTTTAATTTTAGAATCTAATTGATATTGAGCTAATATATCTTTACTTTCAGTTAGCAGTAAAGTTTGATTATCTAAATTAGCTTGCAAAGGTATTAAACTTGAGCATGAAGTGGTTATTGTTAATAGTAATAATAGAATTATTTTTTTCATTTTAAATATGTTTTTAATTTTTATTTTTTTAAGTAATTATAATTTTGTTTTATAACAATACAACTCATAAGAAATATTAAAGATAATAATAATGTTTGTAACTCACATGAATTGTCTTTTAAAGTTTGTATAAATAATGTAGATATAAATAATAGTGCTACTATATTAAATGCTTTCATAATATTTTTATTGATTAGTATTGTGTTAATAATTGAATTAAGCTATATAATAATGTGAGGAATGAATTTAGGGAGAGTTAAAAAGGTTATAATTGTATGGAAGAGGTTATAGCCTCAATCTTATCCCTATACTTCTTAACTAAAATAGAGTTTTCTATCATATCATTACCTTCTTCAACAGTAATAACTACCATAAATAAGACTTCATTATCTCTAATGTTCTCAGTAATACTAATGTCAATGTCTAAACCAGCCTTTATAGTTAGTCTTTGTAACTTATCAGATTGTAATGTTTGTAACATCTTTAATCCTTGTACAATAGTATATACTGTAATATCTAAAGTGAATACATTGTTATACTTATTTAATTGATATTTAATTTCTTTTGTATCTTTTGTTGTCATGTCTTGTAATTTAAATACTATGTCTTTGTAGAAATAACCAAGGGTTCATCATTGCTAGTATATATGAATGTCTTTGTAGAAACTACCAAACATTTTTAAGGGTCTTTGTAGAATATTACAAACAATAAAAAAAGACAGAGGAATAATCCCCTGCCTTAATTAGTCTATGCACTAGTCTTACTAGCTTCTTCACTAGCTTCTTCTGTAACTCTACCTAATGCCTCTTTAAGCTCTGGACTTAAATCATCATCAGTAAATACGTCATTAGCTGTAACTAGAGCTGGCAATTCAATTCTAGCATAAATCTTAGTATCTCCATGCTTATCTTTAGCTTTGGAAATGGCTAGATTAATCTCAGCATCAGCACCAAATGTATCTTCAGATAGTTTATCACTATCATAAAGATTAGCATATACCAATGCATTAAATTGTTTAGGAGAACCATTCACTTCAGTCTCTACTAACATACTGTATGATACAGTACCTAAAGAGTTCTCCACAGTATTTACTCTCTTTCCAGTAACTACTTTTGCAGGCTTTATCTCTTCGTAGATTTCAGTACCGTCGGTAAATACTGTTTCTCTGATTACACCTAACATTCTTGTACTTTTAACTTCTCTTGCACTCATAATTGTTTGTTTTTAGATTAAACATAAAGGGTATATCCCCAAAGTAGAAAAAGAGTAGGGGTTGATGTTTAATTAGTCCACACAATCATTAATGTTAAAAATTTTTAATATGAAAAGTCATTCTTAAATTCATTTATAATATATATAAAAGTGGTCATAAAAATTCCAAAAAAAATTTTTTAAAAATAATTTAACTTTTACTTGTGTATATCAAAAACATTTTGTATATTTGTTTAAATATTAAAAACAGCTATATATATTATGAATGTATAGTAAAAAAAATTAAAAGTATGAAAGTAGACATTTTAAAAAATAAAAAAACAGGAAAGTTAAGTTATTATTATGATAATAATATCCACCCTAGTGAAAAAACACATAAGTTTATTAAAGCAGTAGATGATACTAAAGTAAGAAAAGAAATGGAAAAATTAGATAATGAATTTAAAAAATATTAAAAATAATTACTAAATAACTTGCATATGTCAAAAATATTTTGTACCTTTGTAAAGAATTTGATAACAAAGAAAAAAGAAACAAAAAAGAAATTAACTTTATAACTTAACAATGATAGATAATACAGTAACTACTATAGAAGAAGATTTAAAAAAGAACTTAGATATACTTCTAAATAACTTCAATACGTTTCAACAGAAATATAGAGGAGATGAAGATATGGATGTAATATTATATACTGAATATAATGAAGTAATAAAGAAAACATTTATTAAGTTATATGTAGCAGATTTAAATACTAGATTATTTAATACTTATACTATAGAGAAAAGAGAATTAAAAAAAGTAAATACATTTAAAAAAGATGGTCATAAAAGAATACATTATACACACAGATAGAGTTTCTCTTGAAGATGGAATTAAGATTAAGAAAGAGATATTCCTTAGACAACATCCTGGTATAAGAAAGGACATAGAAGTTAAAGAACTTATACAGATAGAGATAGTAGATCACAAAGAGAATGAAAAGATAATTCAATTTAAGATACATGACTAACAAATATTACACACCAAAAATAGAAGACTTTTACGTAGGATTTGAATTTGTTCTATGGTTAAATAATAGTTACTGGTCTAAACCTAGAGTATGGGATTGTAAGACAACAGCTAGTTTAAAAATTATAGAACAAAATATTAATAATCAACAAGTAAAAGTTAAGTACTTAGACAAAGAAGATATAGAAAGCTTAGGTTTTAGAAGAGATATGATAAAAAACACTTTAGTTAACAACTTTATTTTTTATAAAGATAATATATCTTTGTCATTTGATAATCAAATTAATAATTTAAAAATATCTGTTTTAACAAAGAGTAAAAGAACATGTGACTTATTTGTAGGCCATATTAAAAACATATCTGAATTAAAATTACTATTGAAGCAACTTGAAATTGAAAATGTTATTAACGCAACCAAATAAATATACATAAATAAGCCAAATAACTATAAAGATGGAAGAAGGATGATTACTTCTAAAGATATTCGTAAACCTGTTATAGGACAATATGTAAAGATAGATGGTAAGGATGTATTTATAAAAAAACAAGACAATGAGTAATTTTTTAAAGAAAGGAAAAAGAAAAGATTTACATAAAAAGGTAAAATATCATGAAAAAGAGTTTTTTAAATTAATAGGATTATTATCAGATTTAGCAAAAGAGCTATATAATAAAAACCCTGATATAGATATTAATGATAAAGAGTTATTGAAAAAAGAAGCTCAGAAGATTACTCTTAGAGAACTAGATGGTATGGAAGTAATTATACTAATAAATAACCTTAGAAATTTAAAAGAAGATGAAATACAAAGGACAGAAGATAACAATAAAAAAGATTAAATCATTTTTAGAAGGAAATTCTAAATTTTTACTAAATGAATTTGATATGTTACCTACATACTATAAAGAACAAGTAATTTGGAGAGCTTCTATATGTAAGGAGACATGTTTAGCAAACAATGATGAATGTGAACATTGTGGGTGTACTGCTAGTAAAAAAATATATGTAGAAGAATCTTGCAATGAAGGTAAAAAGTTTCCAGATCTTATGAGTAAGGAAAAATGGGAAGAGTATAAAAAAGAAAATAATATAGAAGTATATGTATAATAAGGAAAGTAAACAAACAAATAATTTCAAACAAGGAATAGGATATTTAGAAGAAGTATTTGAAGATCTATCAAATAGAGTTAAAGAACCTTTATTATTTGAAATAGAAAGAGAAAAAACAGAAACAAAAAATAATATAACTATTAAAATCAGTTTAGAAAATGTCAAACCAAACAAACAAAAAAGAAAATAAAGAAGAATACAATGGTATTCCTGTAGTAGCTTGCAAATACTGCAATAGTTTAAATATTCAGGAAGATAGTAATGGAAATGATCTTTGCATGAGATGTGGAGCAATAAACGAGATTGAAAACTTTCCTAATATTAATGAATATCTAAAAATTCACAATGGTAAATAAAGAAAAAAGAAAATTAAAAAACGAACCAAAGTTTAAATTGCAATTAAATGAAGAACAAAAAGATGCAGTAACTGATTTTTATTATAATGATGTTAATTTTATTCATGGAGATTTTGGATCAGGTAAAACTCTTTTATCTTGTTATATAGCTTTATCATCTTTTAGAAAAAAAGAGTTTAATAGAATTGTAATTACCAGACCTATTGTAAGAACAATTGGATATTTGCCAGGAGATGTAAAAGAAAAGCTAGATCCGTATATTGCACCTATTATACATAACTTTAATATGTTGCAATCACCAGTAACAACTGAAAAGATGATTGCTGATGGAGATATAGTAATTTTGCCAGTAGATTTTGCTAAAGGGATTACATATACTAATTCTGTAGTAATTGTAGATGAGTATGAAGATTTAAATTACGAAGATTTTAGAATGATGCTATCTAGATTAGGTAAAGATAGTAAATTAATATTTTGTGGTTCTAAAGAGCAAATTGATAAGTCAATTGGAAGCCGTAGCTGTATCAATAGTACTTTAAAATTAGAAGATAGTAATATAGTAGGTTATAATACTTTAAAAGCCAATCATAGAAATACTAGTATTACTAAAATTTTAAATTACATAGAAAATGAATTACTTTAGTGCAAAAGGAATGAAGATTTTTGAAAAAACAGTAAAAGATATGATAAAAGAAAATGAAAAATGTAAAAGAGATGAAAAACATAAAAGTAGCAAACATAAATACAACAATAAAAAAACTATTTAAAGATTGGTTGTATTTAACTAAAATTTTTCACAAACTTACTAATCAACAAATAAATATATTATCTTTATTTTTATATGAATATTATAAGCTAAAAAAGGAAGTTACAAATGAAAGAATAATAAATGAAATATTATTTGATTATAAAATTAAAATGAAAATCAAAGAAGAGTTAGGAATTAAAGATCCTTCTTTACAAAATGCAATGACTATATTTAGAAAAAAAGGTATAGTAGTAAATAATCAACTATCAAAATTATTTATACCACAGATAGAAAAAGATGCAAATAATTTTAAATTAATTTATAATTTTAATATAATAAATGAAGAATAAAGAGCTAAAAAAATATAAACATATCCTAGGGTTAGAAAATAATTTGAACGATGAAGAAATAGGTAAAATAGTTAATAGTCAATTTAGATTTGCAAAGGAAAAGATAGAAGAATTAAACAATAATAATTTAAATAAAGATAACAAATACAATTTTAATAATATAGTATTTTATTTTAAAAGAATAGGGAAGATTTATCTAAATAACATAAATAATAAGTAATATGAAAAATTTAACACAAGACGAAGTAGTATCAATGCTAGAAACATTTCCATTGATACCAAGAAAGAATTTTGTTTACATTACAATGAACAAATCAACTGATGAAGAAGACAAAGAAAGCATTTTAGAAGAACAATATGTTAAAGAAGAGCAATTTGTAATTGCTGTAGGAGGAAGAGTACAAGATATTGAGCCAGGAATGAAAGTTTTGTTAGATCCTGATAAAATGACTAAGTATATCCAAGATCCTAATGATATAACAACAAAGATTCCTACTATTAATGCTTTACCATTTGAATTAAGTGAAGACTTAGTAGTGGCAAGGATTTCAGATGATATTATTCACTCAATTGATTTAAGAGATTAATAAAAACAAATAAAATTAAAACTATGAGCAAAAAGGAAGAAAAAGAAACAGAAAAAGATAATAATTTACTTGAAGAAGCTGAACTTAGTGAAAAAACAAGTAAAGAATATAAAATTATTTTTTCTGCATTGAATCATGCTAATAAGAAAGGTTGTTTTTCTATAGAAGAATCAACTTTTATTTTTAATACACTTCAAAAATTTAAATAATGAAGCTAGTAGAATTTAAAGACTATGAGTTGACAGTCCCTGAAGAAGTTTGGGGACTAAAAACTTTTAAAAAACTTTTAGATAGAGATAAAACTAAAAATAAAGTAAACGCTACTAAAGAAATGCTATTTGTATTTCATTATTCTGATATTAGATCTGATTTTAATTATATACTAGATAAAGAAGAGAAAATAGAAGAAGTAAAAAAAGAAGTAGGATTGAAAGATTCTTGGAAAATGGATAAGCAATTAGAAGAAGCAATTAACTTATACAAAAAACTTAGTACTACTGTAGTAGAAAAATTATATATGAATTCATTAATAGCAGCTTCTGACGTAGGTAATTATTTAGCAAGAACAAAATATTTATTAGAAGAAAGAGATGTAAAAGGAATTCCTATTTATGACATTTCTAAGATTACAACTGCAGTACAGAAAGTACCTAAGTTAATGGCAGATTTAAAAGAAGCATACAAAGAAGTAGTAAAAGAAAAAGAAACATTAGAAGGTAAATCAAAAGGAAGTAGAAAATATAATTTATATGAAGAGGGAATTTAATAAAGAAGTATTGTTAAAAGAAGGTTATTATGAACTTCTAATAGAAACAATACAAGAAGTAGGAGAAGCTGTCACCTGCACATTAGGTCCAGATGGAAGTACAGTTATTATTAAAGATTATAATGGAAATAGTTATATCACTAAAGATGGAGTATCTGTACTCAATGCCATTAGTTTTGTGAACTCGCAAAAGAAAGTAATAACTGACATAATTAAAGAAGTTGCAGAAAAGACTGTAAATGAAGCAGGTGATGGCACTACTACTTCATTATTATTTTGTAGTTTTTTTATTTTAGAATCTATTAAATTATTAAGAGAAGGTAAATCTATTAGAGAAGTCAGAAAAGAGTTAGAAAAATTAGAAAGAATTATATTAACAGAAATACAATTAAAATCAAAACAAATAAAAGAAGATAAAGAAAGTTTTATTAAAAAAATTACTAATGTATCTTCAAATGGTGATTCTAGTATAGTAGATTTAGTTTTAGAAGCATATAAATATTCTGACAATATAAAAATTGTAGAAGATATCAACTTAAAAGATTCTATTGAAAAAGAAGATGGTTATATTATAGAACGTAAAAATAAATCTATTAATTTTAATATAGAAGATAAAGTTTATAATAATTTATTTACAATTATTGTAAATGATAAATTTACATCTTTTCCAAAAGAAATTACTAAAGAAATTACTAAGAATAAAGACAAAAATATATTAATAATTGCACATTCTTTTAATAATCATATTATTGAAAAAGTAAATTTATTTAATAAAGGAAATAACAAAATTATACTAATAGAAGCTCCTGGAATGTCTGATTTTAAGAGATTACTATTAGAGGATCTTATAGAATATTTAGATATTAATAAATCAGATAAATTTTATATAGGAGGCACAGCTCAAAAAGTAAAAGTAGACTTTAATAAGATTACACTATTTGGTACTTCTAATAAAAGAATTAAAGCTAGGATTAAGAGGTTAAAATCTTCTATTGAAAAAGCAAATGATGAAGTAAGTCAAACTACTCTTAAATCTAGGTTAGAAAAATTAACAGATAAAACAGTTACAATACGTGTAGGAGGTAATTCTAATATAGAAAGTAGAGAACGTAAGGATAGAGTAGAAGATGCAGTACTGGCTGTTAATTGTGCCTTAGATGAAGGATATTTACCAGGGGGAGGACAATTTTTAAAACATTTATACAATAAATATCAATATTTAATGTTTTCTGAAATATTTTTACTTCCTTCTAAAAAATTAGAAGAAAATGGCACAGATTTAAGTAAAATAGATACTGATGATATTATAGATCCATCCAAAGTGCTTAAAACAGCTTTAAAAAATTCTATATCTGTAGCCAAAACATTAGTTTCATCAGGAGCATTAATAACAAGTCCATATGACATACAAAACAAATAAATACCAAACACCTATAAATAAAGAATTAAAAAAGAATTTACCTAAAGAGGTATATGATGACATTATAGAGTTTATAACAAATGTAAAGTTTATAAACAATCTTATACAACCAGAAGAAATACGTGGTTATATTAAAGATAGACCTGTAATGACTTATATTAATGATGATAATGAAGAAATAGAATACGAAGATGGCAGAAGAGAAGTATATTTACATAATCCTCATATATTAGAGGATATGGATTACTTCAGAGAAAAAGCCTTATTCTTTGAAGAAAATGGTAAATATACTAATATTATACCTAATGGTAATCCTAAATCTGATTATACTAAATTTTGGAAAGAAGAAGTAAGAAAATGGAGAGAGGGTGTAGTTAGACCTGATGGAGAATGGATTCCTGGGGAATTATATTTTTATTGGAACTACGCACCTATTTGGTTAGTAGAAAAAGATCCAAATACAAAAGGAAAAAAGAAAGGTAATAGAGTAAGAAAATTTCCTAAACCTTGGTTAGGTGATTATTTGTTTTTTCATTATGTTAATCAAGCTAAAGAAGAAGGTAAACATGGTAAACTATTAAAAACTAGAGGAGTTGGATTTAGTTTTAAAGCAGGAGCATGGAGTCCTAGAAATATGTACTGTTATCCTGGATCTGGTAATCCTAATTTTCATTTAGCATCTGAAAAAACTTTTTTATCGGGAGATAAAGGAATATGGGGTAAAGTATTAGATACATTAGACTGGATAGCTGAACATACACCTTTACCTAGAATGAGACTTATTGATGGTAAAAAAGCAATGGAAATTCAGTTAGGATTTGAAGATGAATATGGATCTAGAAAAGGATTATTATCATCTGTATATGGTGTGTCACTAAAAGATAACCCTGACAAAGCAAGGGGTGTAAGGGGTCCACTTATACATTATGAAGAAGATGGATTATTTCCTAATTTAGAAAAAGCTTGGAGTGTAAACAGAAAAGCAGTAGAAGATGGTGGAATATCATTTGGTTTTATGTTAGCAGGAGGAACAGGAGGTGTAGAAGGAGCTTCTTTTGAAGGATCTGAAAAATTATTTTATAGTCCTAGAGCTTACAACATATTAGGAATACCAAATGTATTTGATAAAAATGCAAATGGAGAAATAAAATGTGGATTTTTTTGGGGAGCATATTTAAATAGAAATGAATGTTATGATGAAAAAGTAGGAGAACCTGACGTTATTAAAGCATTAGTAGAAATTTGCTTAGATAGGTTTAAAGTAAAATATAGTTCATCTGATTCTTCTTCTATTACTCAAAAGAAAGCTGAAGAGCCTATTACTCCTCAAGAAGCTATTATGAGAACAGAAGGTACTGTGTTTCCAGTATCAGATATTAAAGAATATTTTGAAAATATATATATAAAGAAAGAAGATTTTGTTTCCAATCATTATGTAGGAGAATTAGTAGTAAACAATGAAGGCAATATAAAATGGAAAGTAAATTCTGATTTACATCCTATTAGAAGATATGATTTAGCTACAGGAGATAAGACTGGTGCTGTTGAAATTTTTGAAATGCCTAAAAAAAATGGAGAAGGAATAGTATTTAGAGAAAGGTATATAGCAGGAATTGATCCTATTGACTCTGACAAAGGTAGTTCTTTATATTCTATGTTTATAATGGACACATGGACAGATAGAATTGTTGCAGAGTACACTGCAAGACCTAAATTAGCTAAAACTGCTTATAATAATACTATGAAACTTTTACAGTTTTATAATGCACAAGCTAATTATGAAAGTAATTTAAAAGGTTTATTTGCTTACTTTGAAAATAGAAATTGTTTATATTTGTTATGTGATACTCCACAAATATTAAAAGATATGGAATTAACTACTCCTAAAGCTCAGTATGGCAATAAATCTAAAGGAACACACGCTAGTGCAGCTATAAATAAATTAGGTAGAGATTTACAAGCTGAATGGATGATGACAGATGCTTATGGAGAAGATAATTTATGGAATTTACATAAACTTAGAAGTTTTGGTTATTTAGAAGAAGCTATTAAATGGAATGCAGATGGTAACTTTGATAGAATTTCTTCTATGGGAATGTTAATGATACTTAGAGAAGAAAGAAAAAAAAGAAATCAACAAGCAAAAGAAAATAAACAAAAGAAATTAAATCAGCTATCAGATGATCCTTTTTTCTCTAAAAATTTTTCAACTAAAATAGATAAAGATTTTAATTCAGCTATGAGTGATCATAAAAAATAATAAAATTTATATATAAATATTTTTATAATATTATAAATAATATTATATTTGCATAATATACAATAAACATATGAGTGTTATACATAATAAAAAACAGCCTAGACAAAGATTGCCTTATAGCAAAAAAACAAAATCTTGGAGAAAAGATAATGTTGATGCAGCTGATAAATTTTCATTTTATCATAATGAGGTAGTACGTCAAACTTTAAAAAATAAAATTATAAATCTTAATTTATATAATGGTATAGTAGATATTAGAGATTTACATAATACTGTAAATCCTCATCAAATTGATGCATCTTTTATTCCTGATAATATACCTCATCATCCAGTAATGAATGCTAAAGTAGATTTATTATTAGGTGAAGAAATAAATCGTAGATTTGATTATAAAGTATTAGTCACTAATCATGATGCTATTTCTACTAAAGAAGAAGAACTTAAAAAAGAACTTAAACAAAAAATGATTTCTTATTTTGAAAGAAATTATAGCAAAGAAGAATTAGAAGAAAAATATAAAGAATTAGAAGATTTTCTTAAATACGACTACCAAGATATTAGAGAGAGATTAGCTACACAAATATTACAACATTATTCTAGTGAGCAAAATTTTAAAAGAACATTTAATAATGGATTTAAAGACGCTTTAATTATGGCAGAAGAAATATATCAAATAGATATAGTTTCTAATGAGCCAGAATTAAAAAAACTTAATCCATTAAAAGTACATTGTGTAAGAAGTGGTAAGTCAGAAAAAATTGAAGACTCTGATTTAATTATATTAGAAGATCATTGGAATCCTGGTAGAATTGTTGATACATTTTATGAGGAATTAAAACCTGATGATATTGATTACATAATGGATTATTCTACTAAAAGAACTAATAATAGTTACACTGATGATGATAATAATCACGTATTACTTAGAGATGGTTATGTAGGACATGGTGGAGGACCTGCAGGAGGTTTAGATGCTATGTTTAATTTAGCAGAAGTTAATGGTCATTATTTTGGTTCAGATTATACTGATGAAAATGGTAACATTAGAGTTCTTAGAGTTTATTGGAAATCTTTAAAGAAAATTAAAAAAGTAAAATATTATGATGAATTTGGAGATGTAGAATATAAATACAGATCTGAAGAGTATATAGAAGATAAAACTAGAGGAGAAGAGTCTAAAAATCTTTGGGTTAATGAATGGTGGGAAGGTACTAAATTAGGTAAGGATATTTATATTCAAATGAAACCTAAAAAAGTACAATATAATAAAGTATCTAATCCATCTTTTTGTAGTCCTGGAATTATAGGAGAAGTATATAATACCAACCAAGGTAGAGCAGTGTCACTTGTAGATAAAATGAAAAACTACCAATATTTATATGATGTTATATGGGATAGAACAAATAAATCTATTGCCACAAACTATGGTAAAATTTTTGAACTTGATTTAGCTAAAGTACCAGATAATTGGGAAATAGAGAAATGGATGCATTTTGCAGTTACTAATAAAATAGCTGTAGTAGATTCTTTTAAAGAAGGTAATAAAGGTGCTTCTACTGGTAAATTAGCAGGAGGAATGAATACAGTTGGTGGTAGAGCCATTGATATGGAGACAGGTAATTATATACAACAGCATATGCAATTACTAGAATTCATTAAACTTGAAATGGGAGAAATTGCAGGAGTTTCTAGACAAAGAGAAGGTCAAATATCTAATAGAGAAACTGTAGGAGGAGTTGAAAGGTCTGTTAATCAATCTGCACATATTACAGAGTATTGGTTTAGTAAACATGATGATGTTAAAATTAGAGTTTTAACTGCATTTTTAGAAACTGCTAAAATAGCTTTAAAAAATAATAAAAAGAAAACACAATTTATATTAGATGATCAAACAACTCAATTGTTAGATTTATCTGATGATTCTATATCAGAAGCAGATTATGGATTAACCTTGACTAGTGGTACTAAAGCAACAGAACTAGAACAATCTATGAAACAATATGCTCAAGCATTTATTCAAAAAGGTGGACCTCTTTCTGTTATTACTGATATTTACTTTAGTGGTAGTATTTCTGAAATGAGAAAGAAATTAGAAAAAGCTGAAAACAATATGAATAAACAAAATCAGCAACAACAAGAACAAGCTAATAAAATAAAGCAACAAGAACTTCAACAGCAAGCTCAAAAAGAGCAAAAAGAACAAGAAAGAGCAGACAGAGAATTAGATATTAAAGATAATATATCTAAAAGACAAGAAGAAACTAAAAAATATGTAGCTAATTTAAAAAATTCTGATGATGGAGTTGTTGATCCTATAAATGAAAAGAAATTAGAACTAGATTATGAAAAACTAAGAAATAACAAATTAGAACAAATTAAAGAGTTAGAAGCTAAAATGACTATGCATAAGGACAAAATGCAAAGAGAAGATAAAAAAATAGCAATGCAAAAGAAAAATAAATCTTCAAAATAGCTATGTAAACATTAAACAATTTTATAATTAATTAAAGTATATATTGTTTTTATAATTAAAAAGTTGTATATTTGTACAATAAAATAAAGGGAAATGGTAAAAGTTAACAATGAAGAAGAATTTGACATGGGAGTCTTTGGAACAGATGAAGATGTTCAATTAAATTTAGATGAAACAACAAAACTAGAATCTGAAAAAGAAAAAGAAGATTCTGAAGAAAAAGAAGATTCTGAAGAAAATAATAATAACACTAACGAGAACAATACCAATACTTCAAAAGATGAAGAGGAAGAAAGTTCAGAGGACGTAGTTAGTAAAGAAAAAGATGAAGAGGGTAATTCTGATGACGATACTTCCCCTGATATTTTTACTTCCTTTGCAACTTTATTGTCTGAAAAAGGATTACTCTCTTCTTTTAATAAAGAAACAAAACTAGAGTCAGAAGAAGATTTAGCTAATTTAGTTAAATCTGAAATTGATACTAAATCAAAAGAAATGATTGTATCAAAACTTGGAGAAGAAGGTTTTGAAGCATTAGAAAAAGGTGTTAGTTTAGCAGAGTACCAAAGTTATAAAACTGATTTAGAAACTTTAGATTCTGTAAATGATGAAGCATTAGAAAATAATCAAGATCTAAGTAAAAGAATTATTTTAGAAGATTATAAAGCACAGGGACTTCCTGAAGAAAGAGCTATTAAACTTTTAAATAAATCTGCTGCATTAGGAGAAGAATCATTATTAGAGGACGCTAAAGAATCTTTAGATAGTTTAAAAGAATATCAAAAAGTTCAATTTGCAAAAACTCAAGAGCAAAGAACAGAACAAAGAAATCAAGCCTTGAAAGAGCAAGAAAAAATAGATAATGATTTAAAAAATTCTGTTTATAATACTGAAGAAATTATAAATGGAGTAAAAATAAATAAAGAAATTAAAGATAGAATGTATGATACAATGACATCTATAGTTTCTAAAAATGAAAATGGTGTTCCAGAAAATAAATTAATGAAAGATAGGAGAGAAGATCCTATTAATTTTGATACTAAATTATATTACTTATATACTTTAACCAAAGGATTTAATGACTTTTCTAAATTAATGAACACTACAACAAGTAAGGTTACTTCTGATTTTGAAAATGCACTTAGAAGTAATTCTAAATTTGAGAATTCAGGATCTCCTGACTTTTTAAATGATGCTGATTCCTATGATGGAATTGGGGAAGAACTAAACATATAAACAATTAAAATAATTATAAACTATGAGTATTGGAAAATTTGTAATGACAAAAGGTAAGGCTTGGTCAGGTCTTACTACTAAAAACCATATCGGTGCTATATTTGGTTCAAAACCACAATTGGCTAGTAAGCTAACAACTGTTTTGCTTCAAAATGCAGGTATGAAAAATTTAGATACTACTTTATCTAAGTTACCAGAAAAAGTGCTAGAAACAGCAGAAGATTTTGTATGGAAACTAGTTGGTAGTGATGAAAGAAATATTGCTTTAGAAGAAGCTAGAGTTGATGGTGTTGTAGTAGATCCTTCTGATTCAGGAGTGGGAGCACAACGTGGTATCATTGAATTAGTATTTGAAGAAAAAATATTTACTAAAGTTCAAGTAATTGCAGGTATTAGACCTGATGATTATCAATATAGAATTTTAGGAGAACCTTCTGAAGATGGTGGAAGATATGTCTATGAAGTAGAATTATTTGGTAGTGAAGAAACATTAGCAGGTGCTCCTGGTGATGAATTTACTCCTGGTAATGCATTTAGTATTGAATCTGCTTATGTAGAAGATGAACTTTCTACTGAAGGTGCAGGTATTAGCTTTACTTCTCCTTACTTAATGAGAAATACTATTTCTACATTAAGATTTGAACATAAGGAGTCTGGTGCAATGATTGATTATAAAACTAAGCCAGTTTATTTTGCAGGTATTGAAACAACTGATGGTAGCGGAAAAGTACACAAGTCTGTAACATGGATGCAAGAAGTATATTGGCAGTTTGAGAGACAAATGTCTCGTATTAAAGCTAGAACACTTATGTTTGGTAAAACAAACAGAGACTCTAATGGACGTTTCTTAAACAAAGGTAAGTCTAACATTGAGATTAAAGCTGGTTCTGGTATTAGAGAACAAATGGAAGTATCTAATACAACTGGATATAACACTTTTTCAATTAGATTATTAGAAGATATGCTTTCTGAGCTATCAGAAGGTAAATTAGATTTTGATCAACGTAAATTTGTTGTAAGAACAGGAGAAAGAGGAGCTTCACAATTCCATAGAGCAGTAACTAAAGAAGCTTCTGGATGGATGGCAGTAGGGTTTGATAATACAGGTCAAAATGCAATTCAAAAAGCTAGCTCACCATTGCATACAAATTCATTTAGTGCAGGATTCCAATTCACAGAATGGAAAGCTCCTAATAATGTACATGTAATGCTAGAAGTTGATCCAATGTATGATGATAAGGTTAGAAACAAATTACTTCACCCTGATGGTGGTGTAATTGAATCTTACCGTTATGACATTCTTTATATTGGAGATATGGAAGAGCCTAATATTCAAAAGATCAAAGTTAAAGGTGAAGATGAATTAAGAGGTTATAAATCTGGTATTAGAAATCCTTTCACTGGCCAAAGAGGTGGAGAAATGCAACATATGGAGGATTCTGCAATTATGACAGGTATGTGTAATACAGGAAGTATGGTAAAAGATTCTTCTAGAACTGCAACATTAAAGTTTAATTACGCAGCATAATAATAATAATTAATATAGGTCTTAAAGGGTGAGCCTAAAATCACCCTTTTTTATTAAAATAAAATATCAAAATAATGGGAAAGGCAAAGGAAAAAGAAGTAAGCAATTTTAAATTACCAGAAGAAAGTGTAAATTTAAAATTTATTAAAAGAAAAAAAGGTATGGCAGCTAACGTAGAAGATAACCATGTTATTTCAGGTGGAATGTTAGAAAGATCTGTTAAAAAATACTGCGCTCCAGCCTTGAGAAGTGGAGTAATTAAAAATATCTTGACTGCTGAAGAAAAATCATTTTTAGAAACTGAAACAGATTTAAATTTATCAGCATATTCTGAATATTGGCATACTAAATATGTAAATTTATATAAACAATCTTCTTCTAATAATTTTGATCTATCTGATCCAAGTGATTATATATCTTATAAAATTCTATTAGCTAATAAAGATGATATTGCTCCTGATTGGAAATCTAGAAATAAAAAACAAACTTTTCAATTTGCAATTGTTAGAGATAATGAAATTGGTCAAGAATCTAAAAAAGCATTAGATTTAGTAAAGGATGCATGGAAAGCTTATGTTAAAATTGAAGATAATAGAGAAATGCTATTAAGTGTAATTTCTTTACTTCAAGATAGACAAGTAGCAGAAGATACTAAATTAGAATGGTTACAAGGACAAGTAGAAGAAAGAGTAGACAAAGAACCTATTAAGTTTTTAACTTTAGTTAATGACCCTACTTTTGAAACGCAATCTTTACTAAAAAGAGCTATTAATAAAAAAGTTGTAGTTGTAAAAAATAAACAACATTATACTGAAGATGGTATTAAATTAGCAGGAAAAGGTGAAGTAGCAAGTTTTAATAAATCTATAAGATTTTTAAGAGACCCTAAAAACCAAGAAATAAAAGATTTATTAATTGCAAAAACTGAATAATGACTAGTACTGAATTTAGTAATGAGTTTGATATATTGTTTAATAGTATTGCAACAAATGCAGCTCCTGATATAGATTTATATGAGAAGTCAGTGTATTTGACAGATGCACAAGAAATTCTTATTAAACAATATTTTAATCCTAAAGGTAACAAGTATCAAGAAGGATTTGAAAATTCATCTAAAAGACGTAATGACTTATCTCAGTTAATAAAACCTTATAAATCTGTATTTTCTGAAACTATTAATAATAACTTTAAAAATTTTGGAATAACAAAAGATTCTAAATTTTTTAAAATTCCTAAAGATACATTTTTAATAGTTCAAGAAAGAGCAGATATATTATTAGAAGGTAATACAGATTTAGATTTATCTAACTTAATAGATGTAAAAGTAGTTCCTACTACTCATGATGAAATAAACATAGAGTTGGGAAATCCTTTTAAAACCCCTAATAAGGAAAGGGTAGCAAGATTAGAATTTAGTTCAGAAGGATTAGATTATAATATAGTAGAGTTAATTAATCCTTTTAGAATATTAAATTATAGATTTAGATATGTTAAATATCCTGATCCTATAATATTAACAAATTTAGATTCTTCTTTTCCTGGTGAGAATTTATCTATAAATAATAGAAATCAGGAAACTTTGTGTAAGCTTAATTATGGCATACAAAGAGAGATTTTGAAATTAGCTGTTAAATTAGCAACTGCTGATTATAAACCAGAATTATATGAAATAAAATCTCAAATAAATCAAACAAGTAAATAAATATTAATTTAAAAATACCTAAAAATGAGTGTATTTGGAACAAATCAAGTAGAAGAGTTAATTGTATTAGGAAGTACTAATGCTAAAGACTCTGTAAGAAAAGCCTCTGTTGTGGCTAACACAGTTGATACAGAAGGAGAAAAATTTAAACTAATTCAAGAAGAAGGTGATGTATTAACATCTCAATTTTCTGATGTTATTGATCCTTCTAAAGTAGAAAGAGTAATTTTAAAAGAATTTTCACCAGCTGTTGAGAAATCAGTTAAAGTTGGTAATTTTGTTGATAGTGCTATTGTAGCTGATGCTACTTATATTCTTGAAACTAGAATTTTAGAAGATGGTGGAGCATTATCTAGTGAAAATTTTGCAATTGTATCAGGATATTACCAAACAGGTGCTTCTGATAATGCACAAACTGTAGCAGAAAATCTTGCAGCTAGTATAAATACTAATCTTACTCGTAGAGGTGGAGATGAACTAGAAGTAATTGCTCAAGAAGATTCTGGTAATGCAGGAGAATATGAAGTTATTGTTACTTCTAAACCACAAAGAGTAGTAGCAGGTAAAATTGTAGGTCGCCCTATTAAATTTAGTGTTATTCACAAAATTTTTACTAGTGGAGATCCTGTATCTGAAAATGTAAACAATGTAAATGTTGAAACAGTTGCATTACCTAGTTCTGGTGTAGGAACTGGTAAGTATGCAGTTAATTTAGAATGGTTTACAAAAGGATTTAAATATGAGCCTTACAGACAAACTGGTTATCCTGCAGATTTTGGAGAAAGAATTTCTTTCTTTGCTTCTGCAAGTAACACTTATAATGTGATACATATTAAATATTTTTCAGATAGACAATCTCCTTCTGTAGAAAAGCAAAATAAAGTTTTAACTACTTTAGTAGAAAGAACTGACTTAGCTTCTAATTCAGATACTAATTTAGTATTAGCAGAATTAAGATTAGCTTTAGGAACAGGAAAAGTTCCAGCAGATCTAAATGTAGCATAGTAAATCCTAATAAATAATAAATGGGGGTGTAATGCCCCCTTTTTAATATAAATTACAATGACATTAAATTCTTTTGAACTTTCTAATGATAAAAAATCTTTAGAAATAAATATAGCAGATGCTTCTAATATAGATTCTTTATTATTGTTTACTGATAAAACATTTAAAGATTATAATGAAGCATTAGATTTTAGCAATTTATTAACTACTGATGATACTCAAACAATTAATATTACTCCTTCTAGTCTAGGAGTCAAAAATTTTGAAGGATTATATTTTATAGAATTAGAAAATAGTCAAGAAAGAATAAACGGATTATTATCAGTGTTAACTAGATTTGAAGAGTGTATTTTAGAAAAAGTAGTAAAAATTAATTTATGTGATGATTGTTTAAAAAAGCAATATTTACCTTTAGTAAATGCACAATCTACTTTAGAAGGAATAAAAATAGCTACAGAATTTGGATTTATTGAAGAAGCAATAGCTTTGATAAATAGTATAAAAAATTACTGTTCAAATAAATGTAAATCTTGTGGAAATTACGATAATGTAATAAATAATAATTATCTAAGTTATAATGATTAATACACAAATTTTAGTAACAAGCATCAATAAACAAATTGAAAAAAGTAAGGTATATGGTAATTTAAATTTGCTTGTAGTTTACTTTTTTAATTTAGTAAGGTATTATATAAACTTTACTGATGGAAAAGAAGAATTTACGGAAGAAAATAAATGTTTAAAAGAATTATCAAATGCTTTAAAATATAAATATCCTGATGAAATCTGTAATTATAAAGTAGAATTAGATTTTAAAGATAATCTTGTAAATAATCCTCCTTCAATTGATTCTAACACATTAGACTTAAATGGAGATTTTATTTATGATATAAAAATAAATGAATTATTAAATAATTATACAGATGCTGAAAATGATGATTATTTTCAAGCTATTATTTATCCTAATAATTTAAATAAAGGAAAATTATATTTCAATAATAAATTAATTGATAAAACTACTACTATAAATTTAGTATCTAATAATCAATTTGAAGAATTTGATTTTAATTTAAAATATGTAGTAAGTAGTGGAGACTTATTTTCAGTTTCAAATGTTTTAGAAATAAATAAACAAGAAATTTTAGATTCTTTTGATGTTAGAGTATGTGATAATTTTTACCCTGAAGGATCTGCATTACAGCAATCTAAGTTTAGTGATAAAGTTACTATAAATTTAACTAATTCTGTATATGTAGAAAATGAGCCAGCTAATATATCTGATATATTTATAATTTCAAATAATAGAGTAGAGACTACTTTAAATTTAAATACATTTACTAATTTAATGAGTCCTCCTTATAATGATCCAGAAAATGATGATATAGATGCTATAAGAGTAGATTCTATATCACCGTCAAATTCAGGAACATTTTTATTTAATGGTATAGCAATTCAACCAGGTGATATTGTTTCTGATACAGAACTAATAAATGGTGATTTTAAACATATAGGTCCTAATTTAGATAGTTTAAGTACAGATACTTTACAATTTTCTGCTAGAGATAAAGGATCTTTAATTTGGGTACAATAATATGGCAAAATTAAATATATCAAATACTAAAAAGGCTTTACCAATATTAAAAAGTTTTAAAGCTTCTGAACCTTTATTAGAAGTAAGTTGTAATTTATCTTCAAATATTTTAATGAATACTACTTACTATTTTGATGGATCTTCAACATTTCCTATATTAGGAAATAGAGTATTTACAGATATTAATGGACAAATTCCCTATAATAATATTAAAAAATTTTTACAATTTAATGTTAACAATAATACTAAATATTTTTATAAATTAGAAGGTAATAAAATAATATCAATAGATACATGTAATATAATAAATTTTAAAGAAATTACTATATTAGATCAAACTGGACAATTAATTTGTGAAGAGGGTGCATTTTTTCCAAATGATTTAACAGATGATGCTGAAACATTTTATCATAATGGCATAGGAGAATTTCCAAATGAAGGAGATAAAATATTTTTAACAGAAAATAGATTTGATCCTTTAATAAATTTTGAAGGATTATTTAATATTTTAAGAGGTACTTATTATTATTTATATACAGATAATTTAGGAAAAGTAGTTAAAATTAAAACTTGTAAAGAAATCATTACTGTTCCTACTAAAAGCACATCTTTAAAACCTTTAAAGAAAAATAATGAACTTTATAATATATTTATTTGTAAAGAACCTAGTGTTAATTTTGAAAGAGTATATTATAAATCATTAAATGATAGTTTACCTGAAGAAGGATCTAAAATTTATTCTGATTTTAATTTAACTAATTTAATTACTGAAAGTAGTTATTTTGTAAGTAGAGATAGAATTTCTGAAAATGAAGAAATAATTACTGCTTTATTGTTAGATGAAAATGGAAAAGCTAGTTATCAAGAATGTACAAGACAAGTAATTATAGAAGAACCAGAAGAACCAGAGACAGGATCTTTTTATTTTAATGTATTATTAGTAGATAATTTTTGTGAATCACCAGATAGAACTGATTCTTTTACTAGAATATATTATGAAGATTCACTAGAAAGAGGAAATAATTTTGTTATGCCTAATAGTGGTACAAAAGTATTTTTAGATGAAGAATTAACTATACCTTATAATTCCATTACTAACGGAACTTATGGGTATTTATATAAAGATTTTTCAGCAAATACTTTTGTATACGCACAATTTTTAAATGATGAAGTTGTTGGAACTAGAACTTGTAGTGATTTACCAGATACAGAAGATCCTGATGGAGGAGGAATAACCATATTTGGTTAAGAAAATTTAAGAATATTTAAAAAAAAATAAAAACAAAATATGGCAACATTTACAATAACAGTAGAAGATAGAAATAATTTACCTCCTGATCAAGTTGGTAATTTAAAATTGCAATTATCATATAATGAGCTATATATTTTTTCATTTGAAGATTTTACAACTAATACTAATCCAGTTTATTCCGATCCAGAAAATGATGATCCTTTTAAATTGAAGATATTAGATTATCCTGATAATAATTCAAATCAATTATTATTAAATGGTGTAGAAGTTGTAGAAAACCAAGAAATTACTTTTGTTGATATAGTATCAGGAAATTTATCATTTCAAGCTGATGATAATATATTGACATCAGATTCTTTTTCTTTTACTTTTACAATATCAGATATAGGTTCTGAACAATTTTCTGAAGATAGTGGTAATATTGGAATATCTATTGCATCAAAACAAAATGAACCACCTACAGAAGTAGGAGATGGAAATGCAAGTTTAGAAGATACAGAAATTTTAGTATTTACTTCTGATATGTTTACTAACACTACTCCTGCATATTCTGACCCAGAAAGTGATCCTCCTTCTAGATTAAGAATTATATCTTTACCAGATACAGGAGAAATATTATTAAATAATATTCCAATTATAGCAAGTCAAGTAATAAATTTTGAAGAAGTTATACAAGGAAATTTAGTATATGTACCTGATGATGTAAATGAACAAACTTTGTCTAATTTTGAATTTGAATTAGCTGATTCAGGTTCTAATATATTTGTAGGATAATGGCAATATTTAATTTAACAATATCAGATGCAGGAAATTTTGACACAGGTTTATTAGATTTAAATGTATATTATGGTACAATAGAAAATTTTCCTACTACAGAAACTCAATTAAAGAATTTAAATAATCTTTTAATAGAAAAAAAATATATAGAATTAGGATTTAGTAATGAATATAGTAAACATATAATTGCTTTACCTAATACTATAAATTTAAATCAAATATTAAATGTAAATAATTTATATGAAGATATAACATTTAACTTTAAACAAAATAATTCTTCTTTGCAAATAGAGCAAAATTCACAAAATGTAAATTATACTTTATATAAATTAGAATTAGACAGAAAAACTTTAGAAAATTTTAAATTATTAATAAACTTAACTAGTATATAATGTCTAAATATAATGAAATATTAAATAAATTAAGAATATTATCTAAATCATCTGATATAGATGAAAGATATGGTCCTTGGGAGTCTGTTAGTCAAGCTAATCAAAATATACCTTTAAAAGTAAGAGAACCTGGCTTAACTGTAGGTATTTACACTTCTAATAATACAGTTACAGAATATTGGTATAATGGTGGAACATTTTCTACAAATTTAGTTATAAAATCTCCTGGAAATGAATCAAATTTTTTAAATCAAGATATAACTGCTAATTTTGCATTAGGAGGAATAGAAGATCAAGAATTAATTTCTTCAGGACTTACTTTTACTCAATTTGTAGAAAAATTATTAACAGGTAATAATAATACAGAATCTTTTTTAGAAATTAATGATAATGGTGATGGAACTTTAACATTTACATATATAGATTCAACTACTTTTACTACTCCTAGTTTAATAGGACCTAAAGGAGACAAAGGAGATACTGGTGATAAGGGTGATAAGGGTGATGTACCTGCCCACCAATGGAACGATAAATACCTAAGTTTTCAGAACCCTAATGGTTCTTATGGTTTAGCAATGAATTTAGAAGGACCTGAGGGTCCACGTGGATTACAAGGAGATAAAGGTGATCAAGGAGATACAGGTAATATAGGACCTAAAGGAGACACAGGAGAAAGAGGTATTCAAGGTATTCAAGGTGAAATACCTTCCCATAATTGGATAGGCACAGCCTTACAATGGGAAAATCCTGATGGTTCCAATGGTTTAGCAACTGAGTTAAAAGGAGAAAGAGGGTTCAAAGGAGATACAGGTGATATAGGACCTAAAGGAGACACAGGAGAAAGAGGTATTCAAGGTATTCAAGGTGTTCAAGGTATAGAGGGTGAGAAAGGTGAAAGAGGATTAGCCCCTTCACATACATGGGTAGGTACTTCATTAAAATGGGAGAACCCTGATGGTTCTGATGGTCTACTAGTAGACTTGAAAGGAGATAAAGGTGATAAAGGTGATGATGGCACAGTAGTAGATACTTCTAACCTTGTCACTATCAATGGTAATGAAACTATAACAGGTGAGAAAACTTTTACTTCTAATTCAATTTTCAACGGTAATGTAGGTATAGGTACTACTAGTCCAAGTACTAAATTAGATGTAAACGGTAATATAAGAATAGACCATTTGAAATTAGGTGAACTTACTAATGTTGGGAATAATTCAGTAAGATATTTTAAAATAGGATATTTTACTTTACCTAACCAATATATGGATGGTCAAGCTATAGTAGAAGTTTTAACTAGAAATGGTGGTAACCATACTGTACATGTAAACATAGAAAGGGGTTCAAACCAAATTGATTCTATTAAAACATTTTTTATAAAAGGTAATACACATGCTGAAACTTATTATCTATATAGAACCTCTGCTAACGTTGCAGAACTTTGGGTGAAAAGTACTCAGTCATACGATAGCTTACAAATAGCGATTAGAAACCACAGTAGCGACTTTACCCCTGATGTATCATCAGGACAGGCTAATGCACCTGCAAATGAAGCATCTTGGTCAGCTGAGGGTTATTTTTTTAATGATGGTAATTTAGGTATAGGGACAGATACACCATCTGCTAAATTACATGTAAACGGTAATATAAAAGCTACCAAATTCTACCAGACTTCCTTAAGAGATTTTAAGACCAATATAAAGGATTATAAAAAGGGGTGTTTAGACCTAATAGGTAGTTTAAATATAGTAGAGTTTGACTATAAAGATGGTGGTGAAAATAACATAGGTATAATAGCTGATGACAGTCCCATAGAATTCTTATCTGAAGAGAAGGACTCAGTAAACTTGTATAACACTCTATTCATTCAAGCTAAGGCTATTCAAGAACTTAACTCCAAGGTATCAAACCAAGAAGATAAGATAAATAGCTTACAGAACCAAATAAATGAATTAAAAAAACTTATAACCAATGGCTAGAGAGACTAATGCAATCGTAACTTTTGATGATTTGGGATATATGTTGGCTAATGAGGGGTTTATAGCAAATCAGACCATACCTACTGGTAATGAATGTGTGATCAAATCAGAACTTATACAGAATCTTTATGTGTATGAAAATTATATTTCTAATTATACTGATAATGAATTAATACCATATCATCTTATTAAACAAGGGGTTAAGTCACTAACATTATTAACAGGTTCAGAAAATAAAGACACAGCATATAACAATAGTGGTATATATGATACGGTATGGTTTAAAGAAAATATACAATATCCCGAGGTAGGTGACTATTTATATGATGCTGCTGTAGATGGTATTTTAGTCACAGGGGCTAATTCCCTCAATTATCACAGAATACAAAATACTGACTTACTTATAACCATTCATCCTAACGGGTATGTGCTAGACATAATTGATATGAGTCAGACACTATCTGTCAATACCACAAATAAAGATGTAATTGGTGAAGCTAATTCATTCTCAATTACAGTGAGTTCTAACAGTACATGGGAAGTATTAGAGTCAAGTTCGTGGATTAGTATAAATGGTGCTTCTGGTAATGGAAATGATACTTTTAATGTAAGTGTGAGTGAGAATACAGGTAATGAAAGGTCTACAACAATAACAGTAAGAAATTTGGATGGGGCTAATTCAATACAAATAAATATAAATCAGGCTGTTGTAAGTGCTACTGTATTTTCACATCAACTAGGCTTTAACTCTTCAAGTAGTGATACCGCATGTAGTGCAACAAAATCCACTTATTACACTGATAGTTCAGACTTCCTTAGTAGTACTGAACTATATACAGATAGTTCAGGTAATAATTTCGCATCAGTAGAGGGGTACTACTCAGATGGAGTAGACTGGTTAAAATGGGATTTAAGGAGTTCAAGTGTTACTCAGAGTGGTTTCTGTAGTGGAGGTATTTAAGAAAATAATATATAACTAATAAATAAAAATGACAATTATGAAAAATGACAAAAAAGAAGTAATAAGAAGACCTGAGGAAAGTGATAATAGAACTGAAGGTAGTGATATAGGAAGTTCTATAGGGTCTAAAAATCCTGTAAAGAAAGGGAAAGATAATAAGAAAAAAAATGCTGTAATAATAGCAGTAGCTGTGGTGATAGTATTAGCTGTGACTGCGATGATATTTGCATAAATAGTAAGGAATTTAGGGGCTGGCAGAAAGGAAACTCATATTTTTTTATGCGTCCAGAATTAGAATACGCAGATTTAAAAGGCGGTGAGTTGTATAGAATGACCGCTAATTTTGGTGGGTGTTTGCGCCAGATGGTGATTTTAAATTAGCTTATCTTATTCATGATTATCTATGGAAAAAGCAAAAAGAGAATTATACTAGAAAATTTACAGATGATGAAATGCTAAAATGGGCAAAAGTTACTAATGGTACTGATGCTTTTTGGAGCTTTCGTAACTTTGACAATTACTCAAGATACTATGGAGTAAGAGGATTTGGATGGTTGGTTTGGAATGACATAATAATATTATAATAAAATTATATTAAAAATAAAAAAAATAATAAATGAGTTTTTTACAAGACAATTTAAACATAATATTATCTGCTTTATTCTCTGGTGGAACTGGTGGAGTACTTGGTTTAGTATTAGGAGGAAAAAAAAGAAAAGCTACTGATTCCCAAGAAGAAGAAAAAGCTAATAAAGCAAAAGTAGATACATTTAAAGCCATGCAAGAGACATATGGTATATTTGCTCAAGATATGAATAAAAAATATTCATATTTAGAAAAAGAATTAATAGATATTAAATTAGAAAACAAAGAACAAACAAAAAGTTTAATAAATTTACAAAAAGATAATAGTGAATTACATGTACAAATAACCTCTTTAACAAAAGAAAATAATGAATTAAAGATTATTGTTACTAAACTTAGTTTAGAAAATAAACAATTACACGCACAATTAAATAAAAAAGATAAGTAAAATGGATTTAAATTTTGAATTAACTAAAAATTTTAAATTAAAAGAATTTTTAACTAATAAATTTTTTGATAAGATTTCTCAAAATAAAGCTTTAGATATATTTAAAAATGATATTGAATTACATTTTAATGTACAAAAATTAGCATCTAATTTACAAATATTAAGAAATGAGTTAAATTGTCCTATTAAAATAAATATAGCATATAGACCTGTATTTTGGGAATTAAAACAAGAAAGAAGTGGTAACAGTAAACATACTTTATGTATAGCTGCTGATATTGTAGTAAAAAAGTTTACTACTAAAGAATTGAAAGATATAATTGAAAATTTAATAATAGAAGGTAAAATGTCTGAAGGAGGATTAGGAATATACAATAGTTTTATTCATTATGATATTAGAGGAAGTAAAGCAAGATGGGATGAAAGATGATAAAAAAGAATTAAGTTATAAAGAAATACACGGAACTACCCGTGTAGGAGATTTTTTAAGATCTATTAAAGAAGTAACTCCTGATATATTAGATTTTGCGTCTAAAGCTACAGGAGTAAGCGCTTTAAAAAGCGTAGGAGAACTTATAAGTGGAAATAAAGTAATTACACCACAAGATAAAGAAAAGGCTTTAAAAGAGCTAGAATTAGATATTAAAGAAGCTGAATTTTTAACTATAAAAGAACAAGAAGTATCTAAAAGATGGCAATCAGATATGCATTCTGATAGTTTTTTAAGTAAAAATATTAGACCATATAGTTTAGCATTTTTATTATTAACAGTAGTAACAATACTAATATTAGATTCGTCATTAAAGGGATTTGTAGTAAAAGAGTATTGGGTTAGTTTATTAGGTAGTTTAGCAATTACAGCAATGGGAGGATATTTTGCATTAAGACAAATAGGTAAATTTGTTGATAAAAAATATACTAAATAATTAGAAAATAAGTAATTAAAAACTTGTGTAATTCAAATATTATTTGTATATTTGTGTAATAATATAAAAACAACATAAATGTTTAAGCAAAAGGAAGTAGTAGATTTTTTAATTTCAAAACCAGGGTACATTAAAAAAGGAACAAAAGCTCTTAGAAAAATTATTAAAAAAAGAGGTTTTAAAGTTTCTGAACAAACTTGCAGATTAGCATTACAAGAAGTAAGAAGTAGATTGAGTGATAGGCCCACTTTTAAAAAAACACCTAAGATTTTACATTATGACATTGAAACAGCTTATGGTATTGCTAAGGCATGGAGACCAGGTTGGAAAATTAGATTGTCACAGGATAACTTTATAACTCATCCAAGAATTATATGTATTTCATATAAATGGGATGGCAGTGATGAAGTACACAGTTTAAGATGGGATTCAAATCAATGTGATAAGATCATGATAGAGAATTTTATTCCTATTTTGAATGAAGCAGATTTTATCGTAGGACACAATGCAGATAAATTTGACTTTCCTTGGATTAAGACTAGAGCATTATTTCATGATCTAAGTATGTACCCTAAGTATAAGTCAGTAGATACATTAAAGATAGCTAGGTATAAGCATAATTTTCCTTCTAATAGATTAGATGATATTGGAGAATACTTAAACTTAGGAAGAAAGATTAAAGTAGATTTTAAACTATGGGATAGAGTAATCTTAGAGAAGTCAGAAGAGGCTTTAAATGATATGGTTACTTACTGTGAACAAGATGTACTATTACTAGAGAAGATTTATAACAAGTTAACTAAGTTTGAATTACCTACACTTCATAATGGAGTATTACAAGGTACTTCTAATTTATGCTCTCCTTATAGTGGAGGAACTAATATAGAGTTAGTTAAAACAACTACCAGTAAAGCTGGAACTATTAAACATACAATGCTTTGTAGAGATAGTGAAAAGTATTTTGAAATGAGTAATACAATATATAACAAATTTAAACAATTAAAAGATGAGTAAAACTAGAGACATATCAAAAGATACAGAAGCTAATAGGCTTTCTTTTGGAGACAGAGGACTAAGAATTTTAACAACTATAGGGCAACCTGGAGAAATCTATGGAGTATTAGAAGCTATTGAAGACTGTGCATTTACTGCAGATTGTAATTCTAATGGAGGAATTGATTCTATAGATTTAACATTAAAAGAAGGTAGATTATTATATGGAAATTTTGATAATATAGATATTGCTTCTGGAAGTTTAGTTGGGTATTTAAAATAAATAAATTATGAGACTAGGATTTGGATTAGGTTTACAATATAGTAAGTTAAGTGGTGGTGGTTCTGGTTACAACGCTTTCATTATTGAAGTTAAAACCGATAATGCAGGAACTTCAAATGATAACCAATTTCAATTTACGGGTACAGTAG